>Ga0310690_10000625_pt1 | contig 72864 bp, 64 predicted proteins | sample AusTroGonzalo_MG_2_FD_207661 | JGI IMG/M metagenome (GOLD analysis project Ga0310690, IMG submission 207661) | Bovine rumen microbial communities from tropical cattle in Woodstock, Queensland, Australia - Gonzalo_04 (v2) (version 2) | ecosystem: Host-associated > Mammals > Digestive system >...
AGATTCAGATATTGATATTATTGTTGTGTATGATGATATAAAAAGATGTGCGGCAGATTATTTTAATGAAGCGGAGTACTTGCAAAGTGAGTCTTATGATGGGTATTTGGTTAAAAGACATGAAAATTTAGGGCATAAATTAAATTTGAAAAGCCATAATATTAATGATTTAAGTTTAAGTATACATAATATTAATTTTTCAGCTTTGCAAAAAATATCATATGGGAATTACGAAACATTAGCATATTATCGCCAATCGCAGAAAGGTACAATATATTATAGCAAGGATTTCGATGGAAATACACATCCCTTTAAACCGGAATGTATATCAATTTTTGGGCAGGATGGAGAAAGGAGGATAGATAGCATCGCATTTCAATCATCAAAAGGTGATTATGTTCTAGGTAATGATATGGATAAGTTATTATCCGGAGCAAAAATTATCTATGACACAAATTGGCAAATGCAAAAGGTTTTAGATACTCTATGGTTAAGTGTGACAAAGAAACTTATTGAACATCGAAGGAAATATGGACAAATTGTAGACCCTGATCATGAAGATATTGCGCCGCTACTTTTCCGTTACTCTCGATTTTCTGATGATGTAAAACAAGATATAAAAAAGAAAACTCGCAAAAATATTTTAATTAATTTTGAACAAGAAAATGAAATAAATAAAAAACAAAGAATAGAACATTTACAAAAGATGTCGGAAAGAGTTCATCAGTTAATGGAACCTATAACGCCTGATGTTCTAGAAATATCAGATAAAGAAGCTTTAGATGTAATAGCAAAACTAAAAAGTAATAAGAGGTAATATATGAAGCTTTATCACTATGTTGTAAGACCAAATACAGTATCAACAGATGGAATTTTATGTGCGATGAAAGCGCCGCGTGATTTGAAACGTTATGCCGATCGAGCGGGCTCGGAAGACAGAGAAGAGATAAGAAAGTGGCTTGAGAGTACTTTTGAAGGGCGAAGTCGTTCAATTTCCGTTTTAACTGAAAAAGTCCAGACAGAAGGCAATGATCCGAAACTTAAACACTGGGAAAATCTTGATTTATTTTCTTTTGAGCTCGATGAGTTGCTCAAAGACGGAATCGTTGAGGCTGTATGGTGTAAAGACGGCTCGGATAATCATGGTCAAAATGAAAAATTTTTTAAAGTGAAACCGGAAGAAATCGATTGTTCGCCGTTGCCATGGCACAAAGTCTGTTATGAAAAAGGTTTGCTTTTTGCCGTGATCAGGCATTATTTACTTGTCTTAAAAGACGGGAAAATTCCGCCAAAATATTTAACAAAGGAACAATAAAAATGAAGCTTTATCACTATGTTGTGCGGCCGAATAACGTTTTAGAAAAAGGATTACTTTCCATTTCTGCCAACAAAAATGCGGATTTGTCTTATTATCTAAAGCGAAGCGGGGAAAACACACATGAAGGTGTTTGCAAATGGATGGAAAATTGTTTTGAAGGGCGGAGCAGGGCAATACGCGCTTTTACGGAACCTTGTCAGTACACTGAACGCAGTCTTTATTGCATCAAAAGCTTTGTTGATAAAGCAGATCTTTTTGAAATTGATGTTGATGCACTGCAAAAAGACGGTTTGATTGAAGCCGTTTATTTAAGCCCCTCTGTTTTGGATTTGCCTCCTATTGAAGAAAAGCAAGCAATAGATGAAGTTTTGCAAAAAATAAACGGAATTGAAGATATTGATTATTCGCCGATAGATTGGAGCGTTTGTGATGATAAGCTGGGACACAGGTTTGCCTTTGTGCGTTATTATTTGCTTACCGTAAAAGATGGCGTGATTCCACCAAAGTATCTCACCAAAATTGGCTAAAACTTGATATTTTCTGTGCTCGGATTATTTTTAAGGTAAATGACTAAAGAAGGTAGATCATGCAAGAAGCACACAAAAACAATCCGATAGAAGATGTGGAATTCGTCGGCGAAAAAATCGAAACGGTCAGTAAAACGCTGTTTCATAAAATGATTAACTGGGTCAAAATTCATCCGCTTTTAACATTGTTGTTTTCTTTTTTATTTTCAGTAGCCTCAAATCTTGTCAGCCAATGGCTGTGGGATATTTTCAAATCGAATTAAATAGTTCTTGCTTTTGTAATTTGTTTCATATAACATCTTAGATGTAAAGGTTTGCCTCCTTTACTGGCGGGTTTCATCGCCCGAAATAAACATTATGGGCAGTTTATAGCTGAAAGGTTGAATTAAAAAAATCTTTTAGCGTTGATATATTCTGTCGGCATCCCTCTAAAGGATCGATCAGTTCGTTCTTGCTTAGGGTGGATGCCTGCTCAATAAGGTATCCCCCAAATAAGCAGGGCTATTTCTCATAATGTTTATAGCGATGAACATCCACCCGCATAAGCGGGATTTTTATATTGTTCAATTTTGGAGGAAAGAGTGCTCTATATTTACATTTTCATTGCTATTTGTGCATTAATAGAAGTTGCTTTTTGCCTATGGTCATATTTTTGGAATGGTTGGGGAAAATTTGCACCTTATGTAGCAACACGCGGTAAAATAAAACATGATATTTTAAATATATTAGGAAAAGAACTAAAAAACAGAAAAAATGCAAAAGTTGTAGATTTAGGTTCAGGAACAGGAAGTATCCTTATTTCGCTTGCAAAAGAATTTCAACAACACGAATTTATCGGGTATGAATGGGATCCGATTTTAATTAAAATTTCAAATAGAAAGTCAACGGGTATAAAAAATATTACATTTAAGAGGCAAAATTATATGAAAAGTGATTTGTCTTCTTTTGATGTTGTTTTTGCGTATGTTTTAAAAGCGCAAAGTCAAAGTGTCGGTCAAAAACTGGAAAAAGAGTTAAAGAAAGGTGCATTGATTGTTTCAGAACAATTTCCTCTAAAACATCTGAAAGAAATCAAACGCATCAAATCTGCAAGATGCGGTATTAAAACCATGATATATGTATATAGAAAATGAAAAACCCGCTTTGAAATAGCGGGCTTTCGAAAGCACATGGATTTTAGAATGCAAGACGCATCGTGTCTTGAGCAATCATCAACTCTTCATTTGTTGGGATAACATAGACCTTAACACGCGAATCAGGCGTTGAAATTTCAACTGTTTGACCGCGCTTTTTGTTATTTTCGGCATCAAGTTTAATACCGAGATATGCAAGCTTTTCCATGATCATGGCGCGCAAAATCGACCCGTTTTCACCAACACCTGCCGTAAAGACAATTGCGTCAACACCGCCAAGCACCGCAATATAAGCACCGATAAAGCGCAAAATGCTATGCACATACATGTTCATTGCCAAAACGCACTTTTCATCACCTTCTTGATAACGTGTTTCAACATCTCGGTTGTCAGAATAACCGCAAATGCCGAACATACCGCTTTGCTTGTTTAAGATGTTGTTGACTTCGTCAGCAGATTTTCCAAACACTTTTTGCAAGTGAAGCGCAATAAAAGGATCAATATCCCCCGAACGTGTGCCCATGATGATGCCGGCAAGGGGGGTAAAGCCCATTGACGTATCAACGCATTTGCCGTTATCAACGGCCGCAAGTGATGCCCCGTTACCTAAGTGACAAGTGATGATCTTTCCTTTCTTGCCGATTAATTTGGCAGCTTCTTGAGATACAAAGGCGTGTGAAATGCCGTGAAAGCCGTAACGACGGATTTTGTGCTCGGTATAATACTCTAAAGGAAGCGGATACATGAAGGCTTCTTTTTTCATACTTTGATGAAAGACCGTATCAAACACTGCCACTTGAGGCACATTCGGCAACAATTTTTGAACAGCTCTGATACCTGAAATATTCGCAGGCATGTGGAGAGGACCTAATGGTTTCAATGTTTCCATTTTGGCCATGGCATCTTCGTTGATTTTAACGGAATCTTGGAACAATTCACCACCGTGTAACACGCGGTGACCGACAGCAGAAAGCTCCTCAACACTGTTTAACGGTCCGGAAAGCAAAAAGTTAATCACTTCCTGAAAAGCTTCGGTATGCGTTGGCATATCAACAACTTTTGTTTGTTTGTTGTCACCGATTTTTAAGGTGATGTTTGAACCTTCACCACCGATACGCTCAGCTATACCTTTAGCAACAGCTTCATAGCGGTCGCCGTCAACGTTAAAAAGCTGATATTTCAAAGATGATGAACCGGAGTTGATAACAAGTATTTTCTTCATAAATTTAACCTTTCTTATTTGTTTTGTGCTTGAATGGCGGTGATAGCAATTGTGCCTAAAATATCTTCAACCAATGCACCGCGCGATAAATCATTAATAGGGGCGTTTAAGCCTTGTAACACAGGACCATAAGCCTCACAACCACCTAGTCGTTGAAGGAGTTTATAGCTGATGTTACCTGCGTTCAAATCAGGAACGATTAAAACTTTAGCATGACCTGCAACTTTACTCTCAGGTGCTTTTTTTCTGGCAACTGTCATATCAAGAGCTGCATCGGCTTGAAGCTCGCCGTCAATTTTAATGTTTAATGTATTGTATGGCTCTGCTTTAAGGGTTTCTAAAGCAAGTGACAAAGCGGCTTTAACCTTATCAACGTCTTCGCCTTTGCCTGAACCTTTGGTCGAATAAGAGAGCAGAGCAACTCTTGGCTCGATACAGAACATGATTGCTGAAAGTGCAGAGGTAACGGCAATATCAGAAAGTTCCTTTTCATTTGGCTTAATGACCAAACCGCAGTCAGATAAAATAAAAGGTTCGCCGTTTGAAACCATAATAAAAAATGAGGAAACACCCATGTTTGGATTTTTAGATTTAATAATTTGCAGAGCAGGTCTCACCGTGTCAGCCGTCGAGTGATTGGCACCCGAAACCATGCCGTCAGCATGGCCCGATTTCATCATCAACGTGCCGAAGTAATTGTAGTTGAGGGCTGTTTTTGCAGCATCTTCAAGACTCATGCCTTTATTTTTACGGAGCTCATACAAGAGATTTATATATTCTTCCAGGTGTTCTGATTTTTCAGGCTCAATGATTTGAATACCATCAAGAGACCAGCCTTTTTTTAAAAAGAAAGCTTTGATCTCACTTTCATCGCCTAAAATAACAGGGCTTGCAACTTTGTTTTGAACAGCCAAATAGGCGGCTTCCAAGACGCGCTCATCTTCACCTTCAGGCAATACGATGGTTTTGATATCTTTTGAGGCTCGTTTGATAAGAGAGCTTAAGTAGGGGCTTAACATCAATATTTTCCTTATTTTGATAAATAATAACTGGCGCAAGTTAAACACCAATACAGTCAAAAGTCTAGAAAAAAGTCAGATATTACACAGTAAAAAGCAAATATTTTTATTTGCTTTTTTCATCGCTTCGATTTATATTGTCAATAGTGTTCATAGAAAGGATTGAAGAAAATGAAAAGGTTTAGTCTTTTTTGTATTTTAGGGTTATCTTATGCTTTTAATGTTATGGCAGAAGTGAGCTTTGATGCCGGTGTATCTGTTGAAAAAGAAGCTGAAAACGCAGTTGTTGCGAAAGAAGATGCCTTAAAAGAAGCCTATAGAAAAGCATTCCTAAACGTGGCAGAGCGTTTAACAACCAAAGAAAATCTTTTAAAATTATCTGAGCTGACAGATGATCAGATTTTATTATTTGTGACCGAAACTGATGTTATTTCAGAAAAAAATATTGGTAATACTTATCGTGCAGATTTAAATATTAAAATCAACGGTGATTTGTTAAAAGAGTATATGCTCGAAAATGAAATGATTGAGGTAGTATCAGCACCAGCTGATATTTTGCTTATTCCAACATATGCAGATATGGAATATAGTGGTAATGTTTTGTTTGAAGACGGTAATGTATGGCGTAAGTTACTCTTGTCAAAAGGGCATATTAAGGCAGGTAAGCTTAATTTTGAGGTTATTGAAAATACACCGTCAAATGAGGCGTTTTTAACTGTAGATAACGTTTTGAATATGAGTGACGAAGTTTATGAAAAAATTAAATTTATGAATAATGCCAAAAATATATGGACAGCTCACGCTGTGCGTGCCGGTTTAAATAATGTTGTTTTGGTTTTAAAACCATACGGCGGAGCCGAAAAACGTATTGTGGTTAAAAACGAAGAAGGTGATCCGTTTGAAAGTGCAATTGAAGAAATGGTGTCGTATATTGTATATGTCATGGGGCAAAAAAATGTAGATGAAAGTTCATTTAAAAGCAAAATAAATGCCGTATATACCTATCAGAAACTTAAAGATTGGCTCGAATTACAAAATAAACTAAAGACTGTGCCGCAGGTCAAAAATATTGAAACAGGGGCAATGGAAAACTTAAAGGTGCGATTCGGAGTTGAATTTTCAGGAACGCTTGAAATGTTGGAAGCCTCTTTGAAAGAACAGGGTTTGAGTTTAAAATTTGAAAACGGAACATATACTATCCAATAAAGGAAAAGACGATGAAAAAGGCTGAAAACACTTCAAATAATACCCTTTTTAACCTTTGGAATAACTCAAATTTTGCGTTTTGGGTGTTACTTTTTATTTTGTTTTGCTCAGCCGTTTACGTTTTACGTTCAGTTTTGTTACCATTTGTGCTAGGTATTATATTGGGCTATTTGTTTGATCCGCTGGCTTTGAAATTTGAAAAACTTAAATTTTCGAGAACATTGGCAACGGTATTTGTTTTTATTGTTGTCGTCTTAGTTGCAATCCCAACACTTGCGTTACTGGCAAATGTTGTAAATTCCCAACTTTCTGTTTTAATTACGGTAGCGCCAAGATATGTAGCTGATTTTGCAGAAAAAATAGAGCCAGTATTTCAACATTTACAGGAATATTTTCCTAGCCTTCAAGTCGGTACTCTTAAGGAAACTTTTTTTGAAAATATGGCGCAAACATTTCAGTTTGGCGGAAAAATATTGCAAGGCTTATTTAAAAATGGAATGGCTTTTATTAATGTTATTTCATTAATGTTTATTACGCCGGTCGTTGCATTTTATATGTTGCGTGATTGGGATATGTTTGTGAAAAAAGTAGATAATTTGTTACCGCGACATTCTCAGAAAAACATACGTCATATATTCAAACAAATAGACAAAGCACTGTCGGGTTTTATCAGAGGGCAACTAAGTGTTTGCATCATTTTAGGCGTATATTATGCGGTCTTTTTGAAGGTTATTGGTCTAGAGCTTGGCGTATTAGTGGGATTTATTGCGGGATTAATTTCTTTTGTTCCGTATGTTGGAAGTATTACTGGATTTATTTTAAGCAGCATTCTAGCACTTTCTCAATTTAATGGATTTTCGAAACTACTGGGTGTGATTTTCATTTTTTTGGTGGGTCAATTTATTGAAGGTAATTTTTTGACTCCCAAACTCGTTGGTAATAAAGTCGGTTTGCATCCAGTTTGGGTCATGTTTGCACTTTTGGCTGGTGGCGTTTTGCTGGGGTTTCTAGGTTTAATGATTGCTGTGCCTGTAGCCGCTGTTATTCGCATTTTGTTAGATGAAGCGATAGAAAAATATAAAAAAAGTACACTCTACATGAAAACGTAGAGCAAAGAAAGCACCAAAGGTGTTTTTTAGTATTCAAAATCCTTATCGGAAAAGAGTAAAAACTCAACAACCTGTCCTTTTTGAGGTTTATTCTGTTGAGTTGGCCTTTGTATATTTTGTTGAGATTTAGGAGGTGTTGGTTGCTGATGTGTCTTTTGCTGATTGTTGGCAAACTTACTATCCGGACCATATAACCCCTTTTGTTCAAAAGCACCTAAAGGACCCAAGAGGCTTTTAAGACCTGTTTCCTCAATTTTACTATACCTATCACAAGATTTATCATAGCTGTCAACTTTTCTTTTTTGCGCTTCAAGTTCATCAGGCGAAGCAAAATAAGAATACAAATCCAAAACTTTTTTTGCAATATCACGTCTCAATTCTGTCGTAAAACGCCGTTTCAAGCTTTTTGTCGTCTTAAAAGGTGTTTGATAAATAAAACCATTCAAATCTTGAGGATTGGCAAAAACAGCTAATTCATCAAGCAGCATGTAATGATCACAAAGGTCTTTTGGAGATTTGGGTTTATGAATCTCTTGAATAAGATCATAAAATTTTGCCTTTTTCTTAGCCTCGTTTTCAGAAAGTTGAATTTGAGTTTGAACTTTTTTAGACAGCTCGGGAGCGATGCGTAGTTTATGTTTATCAATCAGTTTTCTGATATGAGCATTTTGCTTTCCTTTCGTTTTAAATAATATTCTTGCTTTGTCTAAACTGATCAAAACATACTCTTTCGGAGCTACATTTCTAACGTATAAACATTTTGTACATTCTTCAAATATTTTAATTTTTCCTGCCAAAGGTTGCGGAAATTTTTGCAACATAGCATTAATATTTTCTTCACGTTGTTGTATAAATTCTTCAGGAGTAATATCAGCGACACAATATTTTTGCTTTTCATAACCATCATCTTCAACCTGCCATTTTGTTTTCTCTGTTTCTTTAATTTTAACACCGGAAACTGATGATAAATAATTCAAAGAAGAAGATTGAGTAATAGGGAAATCGTCCACACCAAAAGAGTGATCCTCAGTCAAACGCTTGATAACATATGCTTGAAAAATTTCATCTTGTACTGCCATGATCATATTCCATATCTAGATTTTTTTTACCATTTTAGCAAAAGTAATGCCTTGCTCTTCAAACAAACCACCTTCTTGTCTGAACCCTAATTTTTCATAAAAAGCAACAACAGAAAGCATGGCATGCATTACGATTTTTGTGTAACCGGCTTCTTTAGCACGTTTTAATGCATATTCGACCAATGCACGACCAACACCTTCACCCTGGTGAACAGGGGAAACAGCAACCTGCATCAAACGAATTTCATGGTCGTTAACAGGGGCGAGTACCAAACCGCCAATGAGCTTATCATCAAGACTTTCAATGCAACCGATATGTAAATAGGAAATTTCTTTATCCCGAAAAGAATCTAAAAACTTTAAGCCAAGTGGTTCAAGCAAAACTTTATACCTTAACTCAACAAGTTCATCATAACGCGAGGAGCCGAAATCGACATCAATCATTTTTTTCATGTGATATACTCCATTTATCAATTAAATTTAAGTATATTAAAACATAGTTTTGAATTTTTTGCAATAAGATATTGCACTTAAAACAAAAATATCTTATCAATACCAAATATCAGAGAAAGAAACAAAGATGACAGATTTGAGTTTAATCCGAAATTTTGCAATTATTGCGCATATCGATCACGGTAAATCGACTCTTGCCGACCGTATGATTGAATATTGTGGCGGTCTATCTGCTCGTGAGATGACAGAACAAGTCTTAGATAGTATGGATATCGAAAAAGAGCGTGGTATCACAATCAAGGCACAAACAGTGCGCTTAAATTACAGGGCAAAGGATGGTCAGATTTATCAACTCAATTTAATAGATACCCCTGGACATGTGGACTTTTCATACGAAGTGTCTCGTTCACTTGCCTCTTGCGAAGGATCTGTTTTGGTAGTAGATGCGACACAGGGCGTTGAGGCGCAAACGCTTGCAAATGTTTATTTAGCAATAGATAATAATCATGAAATTTTACCTGTCTTGAATAAAGTTGATTTACCTTCGGCAGATGTGAATAAAGTAAAATCTCAGATCGAAGATGTGATTGGGCTTGATACGTCAAATGCGATTGAAACATCAGGAAAAACAGGTGAAGGAGTCCCTGAACTTTTAGAAGCAATTGTGCAAAAATTGCCGGCGCCCCAGGGTCATGCAAATGCACCATTAAAAGCATTGCTGATTGATAGCTGGTACGACAGTTATTTAGGTGTAATTATTTTAGTTCGCATTCATAATGGCATTTTAAGAAAGAAAACAAACATCAGAATGATGTCAAACGGGGCAACTTATTTGGTTGATAAAGTCGGTATTTTTACACCGAAGATGCAAGATATTGATGCACTATATCCGGGAGAAGTCGGCTTCATAACAGCAAGTATTAAGTCTGTTTCTGATTGCTCGGTTGGAGATACAATTACCGACAATAAAAATCCTTGTGACAAATCGTTGGCAGGTTTTAAGCCATCTGTTCCTGTTGTGTTTTGTTCAATATTTCCGACAGATTCAAGCCAATATGAAGCCTTAAAAGATGCACTTGCAAAACTTAAACTCAACGATGCAAGTATCGACTACGTAAATGAAAATTCGGAAGCTTTGGGATTAGGGTTCAGATGTGGATTTTTAGGGCTTCTTCACATGGAGATTATAGAAGAACGAATTTCAAGAGAATTTGATTTGGATATTATTACAACAGCTCCATCTGTGGCGTATAAAATCCATCTTTCTGATGGACGGGATATAATGCTACATAATCCGGCAGATATGCCTGATTTGTCAATTGTACGAGCAATTGAAGAACCTATGGTCAAAGCAACAATTTTAGTACCTGACACATATTTAGGAGCTGTGTTAAAGCTTTGTACTGAAAGACGTGGCGAACAGGTTGAATTAACATATGTCGGTTCACGTGCAATGGTTGTCTATAACATCCCTTTAAATGAAATTGTATTTGATTTTTATGACAGATTAAAATCAATCACAAGCGGGTATGCAAGTTTTGATTATGAATTAACGGGTTATAAAGAGTCAGATTTAGTTAAAGTTCAGATTTTAATCAATGAAGAGCCTGTCGATGCATTGGCATTTTTAACCCATAGGACAGAAGCTGAGGCAAGGGGGAGACAGATTTGTGAACGTTTAAAAGATCTGATTCCGAGACATTTATTTAAGATTCCAATACAAGCAGCAATTGGTGGTCGCATTGTTGCACGGGAAACGATTTCGGCTTTACGTAAAGACGTGACGGCAAAATGTTATGGTGGTGATGTAACCCGCAAACGCAAGCTTCTTGATAAGCAAAAGAAAGGTAAACAGCGTATGCGTCAATTTGGAAAAGTTGAAGTACCGCAATCTGCATTTATTGAAGCATTAAGAATTGGAGAAGATTAACGGAAAATGTTTTAAAAAGAACTTGCTTGTTTTTAAAAGTATGATAAAATAACTCCTGCTTAAATATGAATATGTTAAATTAATTATTAATATTATGAAAAGTTTACTTTTAAAGTATGTCGCGCATAAGCTCGCGAAGCTTGATGAACGTACGGCTCAAGTTAAGAAAAAATTATCTGAAAAGGAATATCTTCAGATGATCTCAGAAATTAAACTGTTTAGTCTTGATCCTGTTTTTGTAACGGAGATCGAGGCAACTATGCGAAAACGGCTGAAACGGAAGTTACACAAGTGTCTCTTTTGTCAACCGACAGTGGGACAGTGGATTGCCGATTTGACTGGAGAGTTGACAGTTGATGAAATCTTGGAGGCTTGCTCACAAGTATCTGGTGTTGATACGGAAGAGTTAAAAGTCTCTCAAATCAGACACGGTTCGATGAATTGTTGGACTTTCGATTATCTAGTCGATCTTTTGGAGGATTCAACAGGAAAAGAACTCTCCGAGCGTGGTTGGTACCACTATCTTACGCCTCAGAGCACTTACCAAGAATTGGCCAATTTTTTTGCGACAGTTTAGCTTATGAAAGTACCCCTAATGTTTTGCGTTAGGGGTTCTTTTTTTTATAAATCAATATAACAAGAAAGATGTTTAATCAATTCTTGTAAAATAATATGAGAATCAAGGTTTTCATTTTGAGTGGTCAAATGAACAGTTAATGCATAAGGTATATTAATTTCAGCTAAAGATAAAATTTTCAACAAAGAAACGAAAACAATTGCCTCGAAAGCAGAATGTGTCTCAATTAAAGTAGAAGTTAAATTGTTTGGTTGATAAAAAAGAGTATTATTTAAAAAGCTTTCTTTAATTGTGAAATTAAGATAATTCAAACATTTAAGTTCCTTATAAATATTATGAACGTTTTCTTTGGAAAGACGTAAGGCATATTTTATACCGATGGAGGCGGCAACGTAAGGTTTATAAGTTTCGAAAGCTTTATTTGTATTCAATGTTTTGAAAACGACACATTCAAGATTATTGTTTGGATAAAAGCAGGATTTGATAAAGAAAGCCAAGGCCAACTTGTTTGTATTAAAACATTTCTCATCTGTTTTAATGATTAAATAAAGAGAGTCGGTATAGATGCTAAAAATACGTTCTGCATAATTAAGGTACTGCTCAAAGGAGGCATCTATCAATTTGGGAACACCTAAAGAAGGGTACACCCCACCTTTAAACGTATCATCCATATGCTCATCAAATGCAATTTCAATCATGATAAGAATTATGTGGCAAATAAAACGAAAAATCAAGTAGCCTTTTTATTGTGTTCAGTTTTTTTTTGAGCTTGCAAAGAAGGAATAGCTCAGGTAACATAAAATAACTGGAGACAAAAATGGTAGAGATTTTTTCTGAAAAAACTTTGTATATTTTATATTTTATTTCAAGTATTTGTGTTCTTTTATTTATTTTATTGATGATATTTTCAACATTCCACTTAAAAAAGAAAAAAGTATTGCAGAAACTTTTATTTGAAAAAGCAGAATACGATACATGGCGACATTTAAAAGAACAAGAACTCGAGGCACAAAAAGAAATGATTTCTGTTTTGATGGATGAAAAATTAAATTTGGTAAAAGAAAATGAGCATCTTAAATCAGATATGACGGCGCAAAGCAAATACATGAAAGAGCAACTTGAATTTTTAGAGCGCAACAAAGATGAATTAAGTTTAAAATTTAAAGACATTTCCAATGAGATCATTAAAGCGCAAAACGCTACATTTAGTGAAAGTCAAAAAAATGCTTTAGACTTGCTATTAAAACCATTTCAAAATCAATTGCTTGATTTTAAGAAAAAAATGGAAGAATCTCATGACGATAATGTAAAATTTGATGAACAAATAAAACATTTATTTGATTTGAATAAAAATCTAAGCAAAGAAGCTGAAAATTTGGCAACAGCCTTAAAAGGTAATAAAAAAATTCAGGGAAATTGGGGTGAGTTTCAACTTGAACGCGTTTTAGAAATTTCTGGTCTTCAAAAAGGTATTAACTATTTCACGCAAGAAACATTTAAAGATGACAATGACAAGATGTTAAGACCTGATGTGATTGTCCAATTACCGGATGAAAGACAAGTAATCATTGATAGTAAAGTTTCATTAAACGATTACGTGGCTTACGTCAATGCAGAGGATGAAATATCCCGTGCGGAATATTTGAAAAAACACGTTGCATGCATCAAAAAACATATTGATGAACTATCTTCAAAAGAGTACCAAAAACTTCTAAAGGATAAAGCTCTGGATTATGTCATGATTTTTATTCCGATAGAGGGAGCTTATGTAGATGCAGCTCATGCTGATTTGAGTCTTTATGATTATGCTGTCTCCAGAAACATTGCCATCACAACACCTTCCTCGTTACTACCTTTGTTGCGAACAGTGGAAAATTTGTGGCAGTGGGATAAACGTAACAAAAATGCGTCGCAACTAGCTGAAATTGGTGGTAAAATTTATGACAAATTAGCTGGTTTTGTTTCAGATATGGAACAAATCGACAAATCCCTGCATTCAGCTCAAATGCACTATAAAGATGCTATAACAAAGCTCAAAGGAAGAGGAGGAGCACTTTCGTTTGCAGAACAGCTTAAAGAAAAAGGAGCTAAAACGACGAAACAACTTGCTCTTGAAATTGAAGATACCAAAAATATAACTTTTGAAGAAAGGGTACAAAATGAATAAAATTATTTTTACTGGTGGTGGAAGTGCAGGACACGTAACGCTCAATCTCGAACTTATTCCATTTTTTTTAGAAAAAGGGTGGAAGGTGACGTACATTGGTTCGTATGGTGGTATAGAAAAAGACCTTGTTAAAAAATTTGAACAGATTGAGTACAAAGCTATTCAAACAGGAAAGTTGCGCCGATATTTTTCATGGAAAAATCTTGTAGATGCCTTAAGAATTCCAATAGGTATTATTCAAGCTGTTGGTCTTGTTTTGCAACAAAAGCCGAATGTGATTTTTTCAAAAGGTGGTTTTGTTTCGTTTCCTGTCGTTGTGGCTGGTTTTTTATGTGGAGTTCCTGTTGTTATGCACGAGTCGGATGTGACTCCCGGTTTAGCAAATAAAATGTCACTTCCTTTTGTTTCAAAGTTTTTTACAACATTTGAAGATACGATAAAATATGTCAAAGATAAATCTAAAGTGGATTGTGTGGGACCTGTTATTTCAGACCGCTTTAAAGGTGGTAACAAGAAGCGTGCACTGTCTATACTTCAATTTAAAGAAGACAAACCGATTATAATGTTTATGGGTGGTAGTTTGGGTGCTAAGAGTTTAAATGAGGCTGTTAGAAAAAATATAGCTGCGCTTTTACAAAAGTATCAAGTGATACACTTGTGTGGTAAGGGGCAAGAAGATGCTTCCATTCAATTTGATGGATATCGTCAATTTGAATATGTAGATAAAGAATTAAAAGATTTTATGAAGGCAGCAGACATTGTCATTTCACGTGCCGGATCAAATGCTATTTTTGAACTGTTAAGCCAGAACAAGCCTATGGTTTTGGTGCCGCTTCCGGTCGGTTCTAGCAGAGGGGAACAAATGCTCAATGCAAAATCTTTTCAAGCTAAAGGCTACTGCGAAATTATTGCAGATGAAGATTTGATCCATTCACAAATTTTCATGGAAACAGTCGATAAAGTTTACAAAAATAAGGATAAATATATTTCAGCGATGAAAAACAACATCTTTCATTCAATGAGTAATATTGAACTTGCTCGGAAAATTGAAAGTTTTATTAAATAGGAATATTTAGTATTTTTTAAAAAAGTTCTTGATTATTTACGAGTCATAAATATTTATTTTGTTAAATAAAATTTAAAAAAACACATTAAATCAATAATAATTTTTTTGAAGGTTAAAAAATAGGCAAATTGTAACAAAAAAGGATACGTTTTTTGTAACACTTCAAAAATACGATTTTAATTGTTTTTAGAAAAAAGATGGTTTATAATATAATCGTAAAGGATTTAAGAAAGATAAGGATCCATTGGGGTTGCGATTTGTAAATAAGTATATATTGAGGGTAAATGAGTAATCGATTAAAATATCCGAGCGAAGTCGGCCATGATGTAGAGCTTGATAAAGAAACTCTTCTGTTCTTAAAAAAAGAATTAGGTTCAGATTTAAGCGGTATTTTAAAAACGGATGATGATTATCATCGGGTTACCTTTTACTTAAAATGTATCGAATTACGCCATAAAATAGCGGATTCAGATATATCTCAAGAGCTAAAAGATAAGGCCAAAGCATTTCTAGAATCTAAAAAAAATATGGATATTACATATCAATGTGCCTCTGTTGACGCGAATGAATTTGAAAATAATTTGAAAAGGTTTCTTGGATTAGATAGAGATCTACCTGAGGAATTTTTTGCTGTACAAACTTGTTGGGAAACGGTACGAAATGATTTTCTACATACGACATGGAAGGACGGAAATGAATCTGTTGGAAATAATGCCCATCTTAGCTTTGTTACAGAATATTTTCCGTTTTTTGAAACAAAACACCCAAATGAAACCAAAATAATAGTTGAAAATCACGCTGCTAAGGTAAAAGAAGAAATGGAAGAACAAAAGATAATGAAAGTTATGCTTCAAAATGCTTTGGAAAAAGCTTATAAAAAAGCTCAAAAAAGAGCAGAAGAAAAGGAAACTAACACCACTTTAATAGAAAATAAGTTTCAAACGATTTCTTTAGATGAAACACAAAAAAAGAAAAGACAAAGAGAAAAAGAGTATATGAATTAAATTTTAAAATATGATTTGACAAAGAATATATTTTTCTGTATATTTAACACCAGAAAAGTATTTATTATATTACCAAATCATTATAGTATGAAAAATTTTGTAAAATTTGAACGAGCCTATGATGCCTTAAAACAGGCAAAAAAGGCAATTAACAGCATTCCGATACACTGTGTTTCGGAATATGGAGCGACAACTTTCGCACAAAAACGTCGAGAGAATATCAATGGCATTGATATTGCTCTTGAAGGGCTCAGAGATTGGTTTGAAGCTCACTTTCCTAAAACACGGTTGGACGCCTTTCATTCCGACAGTTTCACATTTGCCGGTTTTTTTGAGATGTTGAAAAGGCATCCTGAGTTGGCTGAGGAAAATAAAAAAGCACTTGCAAGCCTTCTCAATGATATGAAGAGTGGTGACTTCAGAACCATGGGAATTAATGAGATTCCTAACATTTCCGAGTTCATAAAAGAAACTTAATGCAAAAACCCGCACCTTAAAAAGAGTGCAGGTTTTTGTTTGCGGTAGCTGTTCTAAAGATCATAAAGATATCTCTTGAGAATCAGCTCGAGTGCCCATTGAGGTGAACCTTTCAAGAAATCTTTGCCGGCTTTAATGAGTTGAAGCTTGGCAAAAATTGCCTCAAGCAAGGTTTGGGCTCGCCCGTGAGGGTCCTCTACTTTGTCAGGAAGCTCTGCATACTTGCTAAAGTTTGCCAAGACAAAGTTGGCAACGTTGTTATCGTCTAAAGCAAGAATGGCCAGCTTGTAGTTTCCTGTCAGCTCAAGGAGACGCCCTTTGTGAGGAAGCTTTATGGCGGATTTGAACACAGCTTCCACTACAGGCTGTAAGGTTTGCCAGTTGTAATAACGACAGCGGTCGTAAAAACCTTGGTGATCAAAAATGAAGAGCGAAAGACCCTCAAACTCTTTTTTGTGTTCGACGACAAATTCATCGAACTTGTGATCTTCAAGGCTCTCTTTTGCTAGGCTTAAAAACTCGGCAATACCTCGTACCATACTTTCAGGGGCAATGAGATTGGATTTCTCATACCATTGATCATAATAAGCTGATAATATCATAATATAAAACTTTAAAACCAACGGCAGAATACAAAAGTTTATATTTTTTGTCAAGAGTTTTTTTGTGTATAAAAACATCTTAAATTTATTGCATTTAAGGGCAAATATGATATAGAGCACTCAGATTAAGAAATCTATTAATAAAACTTTAATTAAAGGAAAATAAATGTCTGATAAAAAGATGAAAATGATGGATGCCAATGAAGCGGCCGCTTCTGTGGCACATCGCATGAATGAAGTCTGCGTGATTTACCCGATTACACCATCTTCACCGATGGGTGAGTGGGCTGACGCATGGTCTGCAGCAAACCAAAAGAACTTATGGGGTGTCACACCTGTAGTACAAGAAATGCAATCGGAAGCAGGTGCTGCCGGTGCTTGTCACGGTGCGGTTCAGGCGGGTGCTTTAACAACAACATTTACAGCATCTCAAGGTTTGCTGTTGATGATTCCGAATATGTATAAAATTGCAGGTGAGTTAAGCCCGTTCGTCATGCACGTTGCTGCACGCTCGCTCGCATATCACGCTTTGTCAATTTACGGTGATCATTCTGACGTGATGGGTTGCCGCCAAACAGGTTTTGCGATGCTTGCTTCTAACTCTGTTCAGGAAGCACACGATATGGCAGCAATTGCTCAAACCTCGACACTTCGTTCACGTGTGCCGTTTATGCACTTCTTTGACGGTTTCAGAACATCACATGAAATCAAGAAAATATCCCTCTTATCAGATGATGATTTAAGAGCTATGTTGGAAGGTGTTGATTATCAATTTAATGCCAAACATGCTTTGCGTCCGGAAAAACCGGTTATTCGAGGAACAGCTCAAAATCCTGATGTGTTTTTCCAGGGAAGAGAAGCTTGCAATCCGTTTTATGAAAAGGTTGAGGGTATTGTCCAAGAAGAAATGGATAAGTTTGCTAAAATTTCAGGTCGTCAATATCATGTTGTTGACTACACGGGTGATAAAAATGCCGAACATGTTATTGTTGTGATGGGCTCAGGTGCCGAAACGGTTGAAGAAGCTATTGAATATTTGAATACACACGGCCAAAAGCTCGGCGTTTTAAAAGTTCACCTCTATCGTCCGTTCCCAGCTGAATCACTACTAAAAGTCATGCCCAAAACGGTTAGGACAGTTTCCGTTTTGGATCGCACAAAAGAATCCGGTGCTTTGGGTGAACCGCTTTACTTGGACGTGGTTACGGCTTTGTCTCAAGCCTTTTCAAACGGAAAAATCGCAAGTTTGCCGAAAATCTACGGCGGTCGTTATGGTTTGTCATCTAAAGAGTTTACGCCGGCTATGGTCAAAGCTGTGTTTGAAAATGCAACAAGCAACAAACCAATCAATGGCTTTACAGTTGGTATTATGGATGATGTTACACACAAATCACTGACTTATGATGAAACATTTGATGTTGAACCCAAAGATGTGGTTCGTGCCGTATTCTTTGGCTTAGGTGCCGATGGAACGGTTGGTGCAAACAAAAACTCAATTAAAATTATTGCTGAAGATGCTGGTAAATACGGACAAGGCTATTTTGTTTATGACTCACGTAAGTCAGGCTCAATGACCACATCTCACCTTCGTTTTTCAGACAACCCGATCAGATCGGCTTATTTGATTACGGCGGCAGATTTTGTGGCATGCCACCAGTTCCAATTCATGAATAAGGTTGACATCTTAAAAATTGCAAAGCCAGGGGCAACATTCTTACTTAATGCTCCATACGACCATGATAAGGTTTGGGATCATTTGCCGATCGAAGTTCAGGAACAAATCATTGCAAAGAAATTGAAATTTTATACCATCAATGCGGTTGAGGTGGCGCGTAATACCGGTATGGGGCAACGAATTAATACAGTGATGCAGACATGTTTCTTCGCGATTTCAAATATTTTACCTAAAGATGAGGCCATTGCACAAATTAAGGCAGCCATTAAAAAGACATACTCGAAAAAAGGCGATGCCGTTGTCCAAAAGAACTATGCTGCCGTTGATGCCTCACTTGAATATTTGTTCGAAGTCACATATCCTGATCGTGTGACATCTACCTTCCACCGTCAATCACCGGTTCCGGCGGATGCCCCTGAGTTTGTTAAGAAATTAACAGCTAAGCTCATTGCTGAAAATGGTGACAAGGTTACAACTTCAGAGCTCAGAGATGTTGTTGATGGCACCTGGCCGACAGCTACGACGCAATATGAAAAACGTTGCATTGCAACTGAAATTCCGATTTGGGATGAAAATACATGTATTCAATGCGGTAAATGCTCAATTGTTTGCCCACATGGCGTGATCAGAATGAAAGTTGCCACAGAAGAAGAACTGAAAAACGCACCAACAACATTAAAACGCGCAGATTATAAGGGTAAAGAATTTGCAGGCAAGAAGTTTATACTTCAAATTTCGCCGGAAGATTGTACTGGTTGTGGCGTTTGTGTGACAGCTTGTCCGGCAAAGAACAAAGAAAATCCAGAACTTCATGCAATCAATATGGATCACATAGAAAATCATTTGGATGTAGAGAAGAAAAATTGGACATTCTTTGAAACATTGCCATATGTCAAGAGAACAGATGTTGCAAAGAACTTACCGAAGACAACACAAATGATCAGACCTTTGTTTGAATATTCGGGTGCTTGCGCAGGTTGTGGTGAAACACCTTACATCAAGCTCTTGACACAACTCTTTGGAGATCGGATGGTCGTTGCAAATGCAACGGGTTGTACATCAATTTATTCGGGTAACTTGCCGACAACACCATACTGCAAAGATGAAAAAGGTCATGGCCCGGCTTGGGCAAACTCTTTGTTTGAAGACAATGCCGAGTTCGGTCTTGGTATGCGCCTTTCAATCGACCATGGCAAAGAGACGGCTATCACGCTTTTAGAGGGCTTAAAAGACAAACTCTCCGACGTGAAAGATAAACTTCTTTCCAACCCGCAATCAACTGATGCAGAAATTGACTTACAGCGAGATTATGTTGCGGTTTTGAGAAAAGAACTTGCATCAATCAATACGGAAGAAGCCAAACATTTGATTGAAATGGCAGATTACCTGATTAAAAAATCGGTTTGGATTATTGGTGGTGACGGCTGGGCATATGATATCGGCTTCGGTGGCGTTGACCATGCGATTGCTTCCGGCAGAAATATTAACATTTTGGTCGTTGATACCGGTGTTTATTCAAACACGGGGGGTCAGCAGTCAAAAGCAACTCCGATGGGGGCTTCCGCAAAATTTGCAACAGCGGGTAAAGAGCTAGCAAAGAAAGACTTAGGTATGATTGCGATGAGCTATGGTAATGTGTATGTGGCTCAGGTAGCTTTAGGTGCTAATGATATGCAAACGATTAAGGCCTTTAACGAGGCGGAAGCTTATGACGGTCCATCAATCATCATTGCATACTGCCCATGTATCAATCAAGGTCTCAACATGGCTGATGGATTAAGCCACCAAAAGGACGCTGTTGAATCAGGTTCATTCCCGATTTACCGTTACAATCCTGAGAATATTAAGGAAGGTAAAGCACCTTTGATGCTTGATTCGAAAGCACCATCCAAACCTTTGGCAGATTATATGGCAACCGAAACACGTTTTCAGGTGGTCAATAAGATGAATCCAGAACGCTATGAAAAGCTCTTAAATAAGGCTCAAGAAGACGTTAAAGAAAAGCGTTCACTCTTAGAGCATATGGCAGAGCATAAGGTTGAGCAATAATTATTAAAACAAAATAAACCACCGTTTCTTAATACAAGAGACGGTGGTTTTCTTATTACAAAAAGCTCCGTTTATTGCGTAGCTTTTCGAGAATTTTTTTCGCTAAAAAAATTCTTTTGAAAAAGCATCTAAATACATTTTGAAAAGCTGATATAAACCGTAAAAAAAGTGTATCAATATTACAGATGTCAATAAATATTCAAAAATTTAAAAAAAAATCTTGATTCTTTTTTATTTTTAGAATATCTGTATCTGGTCTTATGGAAATGCGGCCGTGGCGAAATTGGTAGACGCGTAACGTTGAGGTCGTTATGAACTAAGTTCATGGAGGTTCAAGTCCTCTCGGCCGCACCATAAAAAAAGAACTTCTTGTATTTTTCAATGTTGTCAGTTCAAAGGAGGTCCGCTATGCTAAGAATTTACAAATCAGAAGATGGCGGAAAACTTGTCAAGCTCAAAAAAAACAAGGTCACCTCTCTATCTTGGTATAATTTAATCAATCCTGATGATGAAGAACTTTTAAAGGTTGCAGACCAACTTAAACTTGACTTCGATATGCTCAAAAATGCACTCGACTTGAATGAGCGTTCGCGAGTCGAATTTGAAGATAATGTGTTATCACTAATTGTTAATTTGCCGCTTCTAGATGATGATGGACAATTTGACACCTTACCATGCGGTTTATTCTTTACAAAACGTAATTTTATGACAATTTGCAGTCGTGATAACCGTATTTTAAGCTCATTTAACAAAAACACAGCCAAAACATTTGATACGCGTGAACGAGGACGATTCCTTTTAAGTATTCTTTCAAAATGCACCCAGTTTTATTTAAAATATTTGACCATAATTAACAAAAAAACGGAAGAAATTGAATATTCCCTCCGTAAAACAACCAATAACAAGGCTTTGTTTGATTTGATGGAAATTCAAAAATCATTAGTTTACTTCACGACAGCCCTAAAGGATAATCATGTCGTGTTATTAAAGTTACTTAGAATGCTTCGTTCAAAAACATTTGCGAATGTTATTGCATTTACTGACGATGATATGGATGTTTTGGATGATGTAATTGTGGATAACAAACAAGCCATTGAAATGGTTGATATGCACCGCTCGATTTTAGAAGGCATGATGGATGGTTTTGCCTCTATTATCAACAACAACCTTAACCTTGTCATGAAATTTTTAGCAGCCATTACGATTATTTTATCTATTCCGACCATGCTTGCATCTTTTTGGGGTATGAATGTGCCGCTACCGTTTTCTCTGCATCCATATGGTTTTGGTTTTGTAATTGCAATATCCTTTGTTGCAACTATTATCGCTACAATCTTTTTCAAGAAAAAAGGGATGTTTTAAAATCCTGTATATTTTTCACTAAATACACTGGTTTTTATAAGAAAAAGACTTATAATCAACTTAAGATTAAACTTTTGAAGGATGGAAAATGATTTTTGGTCTTTTCGTTGCTTTGGTCGCTTTTGTTTTAGATCAGCTGTCAAAGTTTTATGTGTTTAAATTTGTAATGGAAAACTATTCTCCATATAAAGTATGTGACTATTTCAATATTGTTTCGGCTTTTAACAAAGGTGTCAGCTTTTCAATGTTTGACAATGGGGGCGACTGGGGAAGGGTTGTCTTAATTGCGTTCGCATTGATTGTTGTGTCGTTTCTGATTCAATGGATGAGGACAGAGGGTTCAAATTTGGTGCGTTTAGCACTTGGACTCATTGTTGGTGGGGCACTCGGAAATGTTGCCGATAGAGTTAAACTTGGCGCGGTTTATGATTTTTTAGATTTTCATTACGGCTCATATCATTGGCCTGCTTTTAATTTAGCAGATACATTCATATGCATTGGTGCTTTTATAATACTATTGCATGCTTTACTTAACAGAAATAAAATTTCATTAAAGGAGATTAACAAATGAGAAGAAATATAGCGATTCTTTTAGCCATTTGTGTGGCTTTATCAGCTTGTTCGACAGTGAAAAGATGGGTTGGCTTAAACAAAACATCGCCAGATGAAACGAAAATTGAAACACGTGATCCACTTGTTTTGCCACCAGATTTTGATGATTTACCATAGATTTTATTTTAAAGTTTTAAGTGAATAAATTGAAATATCTTTTTGTTTTTTATTCTTTATTTTTATTTTCTGTAGCTCATGCAAAAATACCTGATTTTGAGAGCTTTGAACTGGATAATGGGTTAAAAGTCGTTGTTTCTGAAAATCATAAAGCTCCCATTGCCAAGGTTATGCTTTTCTATAAAGTTGGTGCTATGGATGAAGAAGTTGGTAAAAGTGGGTTGGCTCACTTACTTGAACATTTGATGTTTCGTGGAACAACGCATGTGTCAGCATCATCGTTTAATGATTTAATGCTTCAAAATGGCATAGATTTTAATGCTTTTACATCAAAAGATTGGACGGTTTATCATGCACTAACAGATGTTTCTCGTATAGAACTTGTTCTAGCATTAGAAGCAGATAGGATGGAGCACCTTATAATTGATGATGAAGCTTTTCAAACCGAACAAAAAATAGTCTATCAAGAGCGTCAACAGCGTATTGAAAATAATCCCAAAGCCCGTTTTACAGAGGAGATGAACAAAATTTTATGGCAAGATACACCTTATGAGCACCCCATTTCTGGTACGTTAGAAGAAATCAATACCTTAACAAAAAAAGATGCTTTGGCATTTTATGAAGCATATTACACTCCAAATAATGCTGTTTTAGTGATTTCAGGAGATATAAAAGCATCTCAAGCCAAGATGTTAGCTGAAAAGTATTTTGGAAAGATAAAGAACAAAAAGCCATTTCAAAAAATACAAAAAATTTTTTCAAAGCAAGATAGCGGAGAATATGTTATAAAAAAACAAATGTACGATGTCAAAACAATACAGATTAAAATGTCATATATTGTTCCTTCTGTTTTAGATGATGAAAAAACGGCCTATGCATTGCTTTTGTTTTCAAGTTATTTAGGTGAAAGTGGGCACTCTTACTTAACAAAAAAACTTATCAAAACACAAAAAGCTTTATCTGTACGTTCAAATGTGGATTTATTTGTGAGAGGAAAAGGGGAATTCAAGCTTTCATTGTTACCATTGGCACAAACAGATATGTCTAAAAATATTAAGATGTTGGAAGATACAATGGTTGAAGCACTGTGTAATTTAACGCCAGAAATTTTAGAACTTGAAAAGAAAAAAGTGCTTTCTTGGCTCGTTTATGTTAAGGATGATCCATCTGATATGGCTCATTTGTTAGGTATTATAGCATCTCTCGGCTTAGACATCACACGATTGGAAGATTATGTCGTGCACATTCTGAATGTGACACTAAGTGATGTTCAAAATGCCGTACAAAACATGCTTAAAACATCTAAGAAAGTAACGGCTGTTTTGATGCCAAAAAATGAGGTCAGTGATGAATAAGCGAAATATTTTATTAATTCTAAATATTTTTTTCATTACTTTATTTGGCTATGCAATTTTTGTGCTATTTTTCAGACAAGATATGTTTGATGCGCAAAAAATATTAAAAAATTCGATGTTACAAGAAAAAACATTCCAACCACAAATCGAGGAAATAATTTCACAGAAAGGTATAAAAGCATGGTTGATGCAAGAGCAAAGTGCGCCGATTGTTGCCTTAAATTTTTATTTTGATAAAGCAGGTTATGCTTTTGAAAAAGAAGACAAACAAGGTGTTGCTGTTTTACTTTCAAATATGCTAGAACATGGTGCCGGTAAGTTTAATGAGGAAGAGTATCATAATATACTTGATTTGAATGCAATTGCTATAGATTTTTCTGTAACAGATAATGTGTTTAAAGTTTCTGCAATAACACCAAATGCAAACCTGAACAAAACGGCAGAATTATTAAAAAGTGTCTTAACGGCTCCTCACCTAAATCAAAAAGATATTCAAACAAGCAAGTTGCAACAAATTGAATTGCTCAAAATGAAAGAAGAAAAACCGGAAAGAGTTCTTTCTAAAATATTTCGTGAAAAGTTTTATTCAAATCATCCAAATGCTCGTGAGTCACTCGGAAATGTTGAGAGTATTTCGAAACTTTCAAGGAAAGATTTGAAAGACTTTATAGCAGAACATTTTACAAAAGACCAGTTGGTTGTTGCGATAGCTGGAGATATTTCCAAAGAGGATGCTACAGCTTTTTTAAGCTACATATTTGATGGATTAATAGAAAAAAGAAATGTAGAAAATTTACCAGAATTGAATGTAAATTATGTCTTTGATGAAGAAAATATCGAAAGAGATATACCACAAGTCATCAGTACTTTTGTTGCACCAGGAACAGAACGTTTGACGAAAGATTTTTACCCACTGTACATTGCAAATGAAATTTTTGGCGGTTCTGGTTTAAATTCGCGCTTAAATAAAGTGGCACGAGAAAGAGAAGGCCTGACATATGGAGTTTACACATACCTTAAAACCTCAAAAAAAGCAGCAAGCATAAGAGGTGGTTTTTCAACATCAAAGGAAAATTACGCACAAATGAAAATGATTTTACTTGAAGAATGGCAAAAAATGGCAAATGAAGGTGTAACAGAACAAGAATTTGAGGCCATAAAAGATCATATGCTCACCTCATTTAATTTGCGCTTTAGAAGCTTGTCAGATATCGCAAAACAGCTTTTATATATGCAACAAGAACATTTAGGTATGGACTTTTTACAAAAGCGGAATGAATATATAAAGAAAGTTACATTGGATGAAGTTAATGAAGCCGCAAAAAAATATTTTTCAAATAAACCCTCTATTTTAACAATAGGAAACAACTAAAGGAGACGATTTGCAATGTTTCAATCGGATAAAAACAATACAAAGGCATGGAAAAAATTAAGTAATGAATATAAACGCTTTAAGAAAGTTCAGATGAGAGACTTGTTTTCAAAAGATGAAAAAAGAGCTCAAAAATATACCTTAGAGTTGAACAATCTAACATTTGATTATTCTAAAAACCGTTTTGATGAAGAAGTCTTAAAGGCTTTAATTAATTTAGCTAAAGAGCGTAAAGTTGAAGAAAAGCGTGATTGTATGTTTGAGGGGAAAAAGATTAACTCAACAGAACAAAGAGCTGTTCTTCATACGGCTTTAAGAAACAGATCAAAAAGAGCCATTAAAGTTGATGGTAAGAATGTCATGAGATCAATAAGTGATGTCTTATCGAAAATGAAACAATTTTCGGATGCTGTCCGCTATGGCGATTTTAAAGGTTACACAGGTAAAAAACTCACAAACATTGTAAATATTGGTATCGGAGGTTCTGATTTGGGCCCTGTTATGGTATGTGAAGCCTTAAAGCGTTATTGGATGAAAGGAATTAATTGTTATTTTATTTCAAACATTGACGGGACAGCTGTTGCTGAAACTTTGAAAAATTTGGATCCTGAAACAACACTTTTTATTGTAGCTTCAAAAACTTTCACAACAATTGAAACTTTAACCAACGCTAAAACATGTCGCAAATGGCTTGTTGATGCCTTGGGCGAACATGCTGTTGATAAGCACTTCGTTGCTCTTTCAACCAATAAAGAAAAGGTTAAAGAATTTGGCATTAATCCGGAAAACATGTTTGAATTTTGGGATTTTGTCGGTGGAAGATATTCGCTGTGGTCAGCCATCGGTCTGATTATTTGCATTGCCATTGGTTTTGAGAATTTTGAAAAATTGCTTGATGGTGCTTATGCAATGGATGAGCATTTTAAAACAGCACCACTTGGTCAAAACATGCCTGTGATTATGGCATTGTTGGGCATTTGGTATAATAATTTCTTTAATATGCACCGTTATTGTGTGGTGCCTTATGATGAATATTTGAAATATCTTCCGTCATATTTACAACAGCTTGATATGGAAAGCAATGGCAAAGGCGTTGATAAAAACGGTGATTTTGTAAAATATTCAACGGGACCTGTGGTTTTTGGCGGTGCAGGTACAAATGTTCAGCATTCATTTTTCCAGCTTTTACACCAAGGAACAGATCTGGTACCTGTTGATTTTATTGTGCCGGCTATTTCACACAACGAAATCGGAGATCACCATCAGATTTTACTTTCAAATGTTTTAGCGCAAGGTGAGGCTTTAATGCGTGGCAAAACAGTTTCTGAGGCTGTAAACGAACTTAAAAAGGCCGGTAAAACGGATGCTGAAGTCGAAAATCTGAAAAAATATAAAAGCTTTACGGGAAATAGGCCATCTAATACATTGCTTTTAAAGAAAATTGATCCGTTTGCGTTGGGGCAGATTGTTGCACTTTACGAGCATAAAGTTTTTGTGCAGGGTGCTATTTGGAATATCAATTCATTTGACCAAATGGGAGTTGAGCTTGGTAAACAATTGGCCTTAAATATCTTACCTGAGTTGCAAGGGAAATCTTTTGCTCTTAACCATGATAGTTCGACAATGGCATTGATTAAAAAAATTAAAACTTTAAGGAAATAGAATGCCTATTCGTATTTTACCTGATAACCTGATCAATCAAATTGCAGCCGGTGAGGTGATTGAGCGGCCGTCATCGGTTGTTAAAGAGCTTGTTGAGAATGCTTTGGATGCAGGTGCGGATAAAATTGAAATTATGTTAACTGACGGTGGTAAAAGCTTAATTATTGTGCAAGATAACGGCAAGGGAATGAGCAAAGAAGAGCTCAATTTGTGTGTGGAGCGGCATGCCACATCAAAGCTTGAAAATGACGATTTGTTTCGTATCAAACATTTAGGATTCAGGGGTGAAGCTCTGCCATCTGTCGGTGCTGTGTCAAAGCTTTCAATTATGAGCAGGGCAAGTGGTGCTGATGAAGGATATAAAATTGAGGTTAACGGTGGCAAAAAATCAGAGGTTATGCCGGCTCCTATTTCAAAGGGAACGCGTATTGAAGTGCGTGATTTGTTTTATGCCACGCCTGCAAGACTAAAGTTTTTGAAAAGTGATGTTTCGGAACTCGGTAATGTGATTGATATTGTTGAACGTATTGCCATGGCCAATCCGAATGTGTCTTTTTATTTGAGCCATAATGATAAGCAAAAAATATCTTTTAATGCCTGCCAAGGTGAGTTTTTTGATGCAAGGCTTAAACGTTTGGGCGAAGTGATGGGAAAAGAGTTTCAAGAAAACTCTTTGATGATTAATATTGCACGTGATTACGCAACGGTTTCAGGATATGTTAGTTTGCCGACACTTAATAAATCAAACTCATTGTCAGAATATTTGTTCGTGAACAATCGTCCGGTGAGAGATAAACTTCTTTTAGGGGCAATCAAGGGGGCGTATCAAGATGTTTTAGCATCAAACAGGTATCCTTGTGTTGCATTGTTTATTGATGTTAATCCGGCCTATGTTGATGTGAATGTTCATCCGCAAAAAGCAGAAGTTCGGTTTTTAGATTCAGCTATGATTCGCTCTTTGATTGTGGGAGGTATTCGGCAAGCTCTTTCAATAGGTGATAGACAAGCAGCGAATACACTTGATTTGGAAAAGTTTGTGAAAGAAGAAATTTTGGAATCTTCCAATGCAAATAAAACATCATTTTTGCGTGAAGCCGGAGCTCAAATGCGCTTTGATGGTGAGCCAAAGGCTTTTCAAAATACTTACAAACCAAGAATTAAGATGGCAGATTTGCCTGATTTGGAACGATATTCCGTTAAGGTGGATTTGAAAGAAAGTTCTGACGGGCTAACCGATGAAGAAATGCCACCTTTGGGTTTTGCTAAGGCGCAATTTCATAACACATATATTCTTTCACAAGCATTTGACAGCATCATTATTGTTGATCAACATGCAGCTCATGAACGCATCACAATGGAGCAATTAAAGAAAGCTATGCTTTCAAACAATAAAGTAGCTACACAGATGCTACTCATTCCGGAAGTTGTAGAGCTAAGTGTTTCTGAAAAGGCTCATATTATTGAAAATTTAAAAGAGTTTGAAAAGTTCGGCTTAGTTGTGGAAGAATTTGGTCCACAAGCTGTTATTGTGCGTGAAATTCCGGCATTGATTTCAGGAGCTGATGTTAAAAAGCTTATCAAAGATTTGGCCGGTGAAATCAGAGAATGGGGTAATTCTTTTTCTTTGACCGAAAAATTGCATCGCATTTGTGCAACCATTGCTTGTCACGGATCTGTTAGAGCAGGGCGGGCCTTAAATATTGATGAGATGAACAGGCTTTTGCGTGATATGGAAAAAACAGAGCATTCCGGACAATGCAATCACGGTCGCCCAACATATGTCGAGCTTAAATTAACAGACATCGAAAAACTTTTTGAACGTCGCTGAACTTGAAAAACAATGCGCTGAGTTTATATATCTTCCAAAATGTATTTTTAAGGAGGATAGAAATGGGAATTTTGTTGAAATATCTCTTTTACGCGCTGATCATTCTTGCTATTTATTTTATCGGTGTAGGATTTTATCAAGGTACAATCCATAAAGAATCAAGTTTAAGCGAAGTTGCAAACCACATCACCTCAAACACCAAAGAAACAATCAAAGAAGGCTATGAAACAACAAAGGATGTTGTCCAGAGCGGTGTTGATATGCTTAAAAACGAGGGTGAAGAGTTAGAACAGGAAGCTGAAGGCGGATTTAAGAAATAAGCTTATTTTAGTAATGCGGAGGAGGGGTTTCTTCCGATAAGGGTTTCACGGTTTCGCGCTCAATTAAAGTTTTTAAGAGCGCGTTTTCTTTTTTTAAGAGCTCAATTTCTTTTGCTTGATTGATAATGACATCATTTAAATCATCAAGCATACGTTGCTGTTCAGTCAAAGCAAGTTCAATGTTTATTAAGCGTTCATCTGTTGTTTGAGGCATGGCTTTCTCCTTAAAATATATCTAACACACAAAAGGTAAAAAAAGAAATAAAAAATCCCGCACCTGATGAGAGGTGCGGGAAAAAAGTTTATCGACTTTAGCGGGAAAGTTCCCAGTCGATGTAATGGCTTTTTAGAGATGCGAGGTTCGGATCCTCGTTAATTAGCCTTTCAGCATCATCTTCGAGTTCGCCGAATTTTTCAAGCCAGAGCTTGAAGAGTTCGAGCTCACTTCGGCGGAGCATAGCCACTTCTGCCTCTGGTGAAGGTTTGTCAGGTAGGACGTTAACGATCTTTTCAGCTTCTTCTGGCGATCCTTCTCTTAATGCCCATATAATTGTTTGTGGATAGAGCCGCCAAAGAGAAGAAGAAAAATTTAAAATCTTCTCACTTCGATACTGTAGAATCGCTCTTTCAGCACGCCTGCTTGGCGCATACGAGGAAAGAAGTGCTTCAATCCATTCTTCAGGGGCATTGATGTAAAAATACACTTCATCATCACTTGCCACCATGTTCATTTTTGAGCTGTGCAAAAAGCGTACAAATTCAGCATAATCTCCTTGCAAAAGAGAGTCTTTCAATGTTTTTGTTCTCATAATATAGAATTTAAAATTGTTTTCATAATAAGGTAAAGTAAGCTAAAGAATAGCACCTAAAATTTAATTTGTCAAATAAAATTTGTCAAAAAAAGGTGCTATTCTTTTATAGTTTAATAATGCCGAAAGTAAGCGCGTAAATAGCAACAAGAGCCAAAATGATAAGTAATATAGCAAAGCAGAATTCACGTTTTGTGAAGATTTTGTCTTGCGGAGCATTTTGCTTACGTGCCCAAATATAAACCGGAATTCCAAGAGCCATAAAAATGATGGCGGCAAGCAAATATTTTAAACCGGCGGCATAAATGAGCCATAAGGCGTAAAAAGAACCGATTGTTGCGGCAAGAAGTGCTGAAGAACGCTTGATATAAATGTTTGACGGATATTCATGATCTTCACAAAGTTTCCATAAATAAGCGCAAGATGAAAAATATGCCGGCAAAACCATCACACCTGTGATTGAAAGCATTGTGTTCCAGGCGTTGTTCGAAAAATAAACAAGGAGCATGAAAATCTGCATCATGGCACTTGTTACCCAAAGGGAAACAGATGGGGCATGATGCTCGTTTTCTTTTGCAAATTCTTTCGGAAATGTGCCGTTTTGAGCGGCTGCCTCAGGAATTTGAGCCGTGACCATTGTCCAAGCGAGCCAACTGGTCAAGACAGAAATAAGCAACCCGATGTTCATCAGCCAAGAACCCCAAGGACCGACAATCTTTTCTAAAATTCCTGCTGTTGAAGGGTTTGCAATGTTTGAAAGCTCATTTTGAGACATATATCCGAATGGTAAAAGCGAAAGTAAAACATAAATCAAAAGACAGGTTGCAAAACCTAAAACAGTTGCTCGACCAACAGCTTTCAAAGATGAGGCATGTTGGCTCATAACGACAGCCCCTTCAATGCCTATAAAAGACCATAAAGTTACGAGCATGGTTGTTTTGATTTGAGATTCAAGAGAACCAAGATTATGTCCTTTAATTAGGTTTTCACCCCAAAAATCAAATGAGAATTTATCAGCATGGAACACAAAAGCCATGATTAAGATAAAAAGAAGCAACGGGACGATTTTTGCAATTGTGCCAATCAGGTTAATCATGGTTGCCTGCTTAATGCCACGCAAAACAAGGAAATTAAAAAACCAAATAATCAGCGATCCGCCGATAATGGAAAGAAAGTTGTTTCCACCAGCAAAATGTGGTGGAAAAAAGTAGTTTAATGCATCCATTGTGATGACGGCATAACCGACATTACCACAGATTTGACAGAGCCAATATGACCAGCCGATTGTAAAGCCGGCATAAGAACCGAAACCTTCACGGCTATACATATAAATACCGGCTTTTAAATCAGGTTTGGCAACGGATAAAATGCGGAATGTGTTCGCAATAAAATAAACACCTATACCGGTAATCAGCCATGCCAATAATACAGCGCCGGCCGAGGCAGATTGTGCCATATTTTGCGGAAGGCTGTAAATACCGCCGCCAATCATAGAACTGACGACAATGGCCGCTAAAGATATGACACCCAAACCGGCGGAAGATTTTTTTACTTCTACTTGTGTGTTTGATTTTTGAGTTTTGTGATGAAACATTTTTGCCTCTTTAAATATTAAAGTGTGACAGGATCAGCGTGTTCGAAATTTAAGAATCCTAAGCAAGTTAAGCTGTAACCAAATTGCTCAGTAATGTTGAGGTAGTTATGAAACATTTGAAACTCGCTGTGTTTTTCGACGCCTCTGATTTCAAGTTCGTGTTTTAATGATTTGTTGAGCCACATTTTGGCATGCCCTTCGGCAATTTCATCATCAATGTGTGTGTCAAAATATTCCACATATTCGGCAGCCCATCCGCCAATCAGTTCACCGTTTTTATCTTTACCCCAACAAATGCCGACACCTGTTGCAATGGCTTTATGATCATCACGGTTAGCACCGTTTCCAGCCATAATAACCTCTAAAACGGCACCATGTTTGAATTTATCAACGACCTTGTCAACTTTAACAATGTTTCCGAAAAGTTCTTTAGGTAAAACGGAAGTGTAGGGGACAACATTAAAATTTTCGATTTTAGCCTGCATCAAAGCACTATCGTAGCAAAAAGTTTCAAAAGGTTGTGGGGGAATGCCGTCATTGGCTTGGCCGACACCGCCTGTGTGAAATGCTAAAGTTGGATAACGAACACCTTCAGTCATGATTATTTCTCCTAAAAAATGAAATTAAAAACAAAAGAGAAGTAATCATCAAAAACATATTTTCAATAAAAAAAATAGGCCGTCCTGTTGCTAGGTGGCCCAAACCTCACTTTGAAAAAAACCAAATTTCAAAGAATTTTAATTTGTTGCGTTCACTATTAAGCAGCTACAGCAACAGGTGCAAAATTATCATTTGCGTTCATTTGTTTTGAACCGATAACGGTGGTATCTCACCGAACACAGCAAACCATCTTTATTGTACACTGTCTAACCTGTTTCACCCCCTTAAAAAACTTTATAAGAACTTTCATACTTGGTTGTTGCTCGCTCATTTACCCTTTTATGTAAACTTCTCTCGCAATGACCTGCGTAGCAGAGCACTTATAAACTTTTTATGTAAATGGTGGAGGTGCCGAGTACTGCCCTCGGGTCCAACATACCTATTTCATAGCGCCTCTAGTGTTATAGCTGATAAGTCAGCATTTTTAATATAGCAAACTTACAGGAAAAATGCAACATAAATTTTGGTTTGATTGAATAGGATTCGATAAAAAAAAGAAAACGTCACTTAATGAACAAAGAGACGTTTTCCCTGCTATAATGAGCTTTAAAACAACAGACTATTTCTTAGAAGATACTGTCTTTTTAACTGTTGTTTTTGAAGCTGTCGATGATTTTGTAGCAGTTGGCTTTTTCATCGTTGAAGAAGACTTTTTGCAACAACCTTTTGAGCCTTTGCAAGAAGAGAATTGTTCAACAGCCATAGACCAGAATTTTTCATCTTGACCCATCGGGCAGCCAGCGTTTTGCCATAAATAATAAGCAGCTTCTCTGATGTAATTTTCATTACATTTTGTAGCCATATTTGTTCTCCATAAAAGTATTAAAAACAGTTTCAATATAAACACGTTTTTTTGAATAGTCAATATCTAATATTTAGAAAAAAATGATGTAATTTACTTGCATTTTTAAAAAGAACCTTCTATAGATAAATAAAACATATGAAATAACTTTAAAAATTATAGGGGAAAACTAATGCAAAACACACTCTCTCAAGATGAAATAAATGCGATTGTCGAAGGTAATCATGATAATGTGTTCGCAGTCTTGGGAATGCATAAAGATAAAGGTTCTAAAAATATTTTTATTCGCGCTTTTTTACCCCATACAAATTCTGTTGATATCTTGTCTCATGATGGAAAAAATTTAGGCAACATGCAAAAACTTGATCAAAGAGGATTCTACCAAATTGAGTTTGGTAAAGTTGATGATTTTAAATATAAGTTTCTCATCACAAACGATTTAGGAAATCAATATGAAGCAGAAGATCCCTATCGTTTCCAAGCCACTTTGGGTGACATAGACGAATATCTTTTTTCAGAAGGAAACCACCACGAAATTTATAAAAAGCTTGGTGCACACGTCATGGAAATGGATGACATCAAAGGTGTTGGATTCGCCGTGTGGGCACCAAATGCAAAACGCGTTTCTGTTGTGGGTGATTTTAATATGTGGGATGGTACACGTCATGTAATGCGCAAGCACCCATCATGTGGTATATGGGATATATTTATTCCGAATTTGGATGAGGGTGCAGTCTATAAATTTGAAATTAAGACAAAACAGGATTATATTTTATTAAAATCAGATCCATTTTCTTTTTATAATGAGGTAAGACCTAAAACAGCATCTATCGTCTATGATATCAATCATTATGAATGGCATGATGAAAACTGGATGCAATATCGAGAACATGCCAACAGCTTTGATAAGCCGATTTCAATATATGAAGTTCATCTAGGATCTTGGCGTCGAAAAGGAACATATGGTGAAAATTATTTAACCTATCGGGAGTTTGCAGATTATTTGGTTCCTTATGTGCAGAATATGGGGTTTACGCATGTTGAATTTTTGCCTCTTTGTGAACACCCGCTTGATGCTTCCTGGGGTTATCAGGTGACAGGACTTTTCGCACCAACTTCACGTTTCGGAACACCTGATGATTTTAGATATATGATTGATAAATTTCATCAGGGAGGTATTTCGGTTATTATGGATTGGGTGCCAGCACATTTCCCAAAAGATGGACACGGATTAGTAGAATTTGATGGCACATGTTTGTATGAACATGCTGATCCTAAAAAAGGCGAACATAAAGATTGGGGTACAAAAATATATAACTATGGACGCACAGAAGTGAGTAACATTTTATGTGCCAGTGCACTATATTGGATGAAAGAATTTCACATTGATGGTTTACGTGTAGATGCCGTTGCTTCAATGCTTTATTTAGATTATTCGAGGAAAGCAGGAGAGTGGATTCCTAACCAATATGGTGGCAATGAAAATTTGGAAGCAATTTCATTTTTACGCAAAATGAACGAGCTTGTTTATGGTGAAAATAAAGGTGTGTTGACATGTGCTGAAGAGTCAACAGCATGGCCGATGGTATCACGTCCCACAACAATGGGAGGGCTCGGATTCGGTTACAAATGGAATATGGGATGGATGAATGATACGCTTCGTTATATCAGCCATGAGCCGGTACATCGTAAATACCATCACGGTCTTTTAACGTTTGGTCTCTTATACGCTTTTAACGAGAATTTTATTTTGCCGATTTCGCATGATGAAGTTGTTCATGGTAAAGGTTCGATGCTTTCAAAAATGCCGGGAGATGAATGGCAAAAGTTTGCAAACCTGCGCGCATATTATGGTTTTATGTGGACACATCCTGGTAAAAAACTTTTATTTATGGGTTCGGAATTTGGACAAGATTGGGAGTGGAATTCAGCCGAGAGTTTACGTTGGCATCTACTTGATTATCCAATGTATAAAGGTATGCAAAATTGTGTACGCGATTTGAACTTAATGTATCGAGGAAATGCACCACTCTATGAAGAGGATTTTGACTATAAAGGCTTTGAATGGATTGAACATTCTAATGCAGATGATAGTGTAATTTCATTTATCAGGAAAGGGCATAATCAAGATGATTACTTAATTGTGATTTGCAACTTTACACCAGTCGTGCGTCATGATTACAAAGTTGGTGTTTTTGAGCCTTGTAGATATCAGGAAATTTTCAATAGTGATGATCCATCATATTGGGGAAGCGGAGTCAGAAATGAAGGAAAAATGCAGATTTCGATGGAGGGGTGGAATATGAAACCATATTCAATCAAAGTTGTTTTGCCACCACTTTCAACAATTGTTATTAAACCAATCAGATAGAAGGAAAAGTTATGAAAATATTCAAACAGCAAAGAGGACATCCGTATCCGTTAGGTTCAACATTTGACGGTCTAGGAACAAATTTTGCGCTCTTTTCAGCACATGCTGAGAAAGTTGAACTTTGCTTGTTTGATGAAAAAGGAAGAGACGAAATAGCGCGTGTAGAAATTAAAGAAAATGATAACAGCATTTGGTGTGTCTATTTGGAGGGAATAAAACCAGGACAAATATATGGTTACCGTGTATATGGTGAATACAAACCCATTCAAGGGAAACGTTTTAATCCGAACAAACTGTTAATTGATCCGTATGCAAAAAAATTGACTGGAGAGCTGGTTTGGAATAAAGCCATTTTTGGCTATGATGTTGATAGTCCAGATCAAGATTTATCATTTAGTACAATGGACAGCGCACCTTATGTGCCAAAGTCTGTCGTTATCGAAGATAATTTTGGTTGGGGAGCAGATAAAAAACCGAACATTCCTTTTGAAGAAACGATTATTTATGAGATACACACCAAAGGTTTTACAAAACTTTTTCCTAAAGTTAATGACCAAGACAAAGGGAAATTTTCCGCTTTAGCGTCAAAAGAAATAAGAACTTATTTGAAGTGGCTTGGTATAACAAGTGTTGAGCTTTTACCCATACATGCCTTTTTTGGACATCAAAAGTCAAGAGAGCGTATCAACTATTGGGGATATGAAACACTCTCTTATTTTGCTCTTGAAAATAGCTATTTAAAAGATGACGAAATTAGCTCTTTTAAAAACATGGTAAAAGCTTTCCATGAAAATGGGCAGGAAGTCATTTTAGATGTTGTTTATAATCACACAATTGAAGGCAATCATTTAGGTCCGACTTTGTGTTATCGCGGTATTGATAATGAAAGCTATTATACTTTAGATAAGGTTAATAAACGTTTTTATTATGACAGCACAGGTTGTGGGGCAAGCTTTAATTTGCAAAATCCGAATGTGTTGACACTTGTGATGGATTCATTGAGGTATTTTGTGCGTGAGATGCATGTTGACGGTTTCAGATTTGATTTGGCGGCAACTCTCGGACGCGAAAAAACAGAATTTAAATATGATTGCGCTTTCCTTAAAACCATTAGACAAGATGAGGTTCTGCGGGAGGTGAAATTAATTGCGGAGCCTTGGGACCTTGGAAACGGTGGTTATCAAATCGGGGCTTTTCCGCCGGGCGTTGCCGAATGGAATGACAGATTTCGTGATGTGGTGCGTCGTTTTTGGCGCGGTGATGAAAGACAGGTTGGGGAATTTGCAAGCCGTATTGCAGGCTCAAGTGACATCTTCGGTTATAATGATCGTAACCTTTGGAGTAGTGTTAATTTCATTACGGCACATGATGGATTTACTTTGCAAGATTTGGTTAGTTTTGAAGAAAAACACAATGAAGCGAATGGTGAAAAAAATCAAGATGGCAATAATGACAACTGGAGTTCAAACAGCGGTATTGAGGGGTTGATTACTTCCCAAGCGATAAAAAACAAACGTTTAAGGCGTGCTAAAAATTTGATATCGACATTAATGCTTTCTTTTGGCACACCGATGATGTTTTCAGGTGATGAAATTTTAAACACGCAATTTGGTAACAACAATCCTTATACGCAAGACAATGCGATAAATTATATCGCGTGGGATGCTATTGAAAAAGAGGGGTATGAATTTATTCGTTTTGTGCGCGCATTGATTAAGCTTCGCCAGTCGCTTTCCGTTTTTAAGAGGAGACATTTTTTCAAAGGTCAAAGGGAAGGAAAATCCGTTTATAAAGACTTGGCTTGGTATAATGAAAAAGGGGCGGAGTTTACGGCAGCAGATTGGCAGGACATGAGCAAAAAGAGCCTTTCAATGCTTGCGTGTGACGGCCAAGATTTGCTCTATATTATCTTTAATGGCGGGGCTAAAAAAATTGAGTGGAAATTACCTTCAATTAAAAAGATGAAAATTTGGGAGGTTTTGCTTGACACGAGCAAGTCTTTTAAACCCGAAAAACTGGATGCGGCTGAGACGGTAACAATTCCGGCAGAAGCAGTGATTGCAATTAAAATAACGAGGTAATGTGTTATGGAAACAAAACTTTATGAACTTTGTAAAAAACTCGGCATAGCCAAATCTTTCACAGTGCAAGGCATAAAAAATTATGAGGTTTCTGATGAGTTGTTGAAGTTTTTTTGCAAAGAGTTCGGGTATGATGTTTCAACAGAACCCAAAATTAAAGAGGCTATAGAAAAAATTGAAACCGAGCCTTATAAAAAAACAATAGAGCCGATTTATATCGCGCGTTTTAATGATGTGTTTTTTGATATTTATTTAAAAGAAAAAGATGTTGGTGAAAATATAGAAGTTTCGGTTATATCAAGAAGCACTTCAGAAAAGAAGATTATCTCGTTTGAAAAGCAAAAAGTTGAAGAAAGAAAAATAGGCAACACGAACTATCATAAATTACATTTCAAAATTAAAGATGTTCTCGAAATCGGCTATTATGATTTTCAAATTAAAGTTGGTAAATACACGTATAATACGACGCTTGCCGTTGCACCTCAAAAATGCTATACCACTGAGGATGTAAAAGCTGCAAAACTTTGGGGCTTTACCATTCAGCTTTATTCTCTAAGAAGCAGGCGCAACTGGGGAATAGGTGATTTTACGGATTTAAAAGATTTTGCACGCATTGTGGCAGGCTTTGGCGCAGATGTTATCGGGCTTAATCCGATCAATGCGTTGTTTCACGATTTTCCGGAAAATGCCAGCCCATATTCTTCCATCAGTAGATTGTTTTTGAATCCGATTTATATAGATGTTGAAAAAACGGCCGGTTGGACTGAGACCTTAAAGAAAAAATATGCCAAACAAATTGAAGAAGTCAATAAGACAACATTGATTGATTACACGGGTGTTTACAATCTCAAAATCAAAGTTTTGTATGAGCTTTTTGAAAAAATGAAAAAGCCCTCAAGAGCCTTTGAAACCTTTAAAAAAGAGCAGGGAAATGGGCTTCATATGTTTGCGCTTTATCAAGCCATTTACCATGACAAGTGCCACAGCATTTGGGGGGGATGGCAGGCTTGGCCGCAGGGTTTGAAAAATCAAAACCCGATGGATTTGGCTATTTTTGAAGAAGCACACGGAAATGAAGTTGAGTTTTTCAAGTTTTTGCAATTTGAAGCACACAGACAATTTGATGAAGTTTCAGATTATGTGAAGAGTTTAGGTCTTAAAATTGGTCTTTATCGTGACTTGCCTGTTGGTGTTTGCAAAGACAGTGAAGAGCTTTGGTTTGATAAATATGTTTATCTTAAATGTTCCGGTGCAGGGGCGCCGCCTGACGAATTTTTCCCGAATGGGCAAAAATGGTGTTTGGGTGTGTTTAACCCCATTGAACTTAAAAAGCAAGGTTATGAGCCGTTTTTGAAAATTTTGCGTGCGAATATGAAATCTGCCGGTGCGCTCCGTATTGATCATGTGATGAGTTTGCTTCGCTTATTTATGATGAAAGACGAGGGCGAGGAGGGAACATATATTTATTATAACTTTGAAGATATGCTTGCGCTTGTGGCTCTTGAAAGCCATTTAAATAAATGTGTGATTGTTGGTGAAAGCATCGGTAATGTACCTGCAGGATTTTTAGAAAAGCTACAAGAAAATAACATATATGCGATGAGCATTTTATGGGCAGAACGTTGGGATTTCGGAAATGGTGATTATAAAGCACCCGAATATTATCCCGAAAATGCTTTTGTATCAGTCGGTACGCACGATATGACACCGCTTAAAATGTGGTGGTACGGCTATGATATTGAGCTGAAATATAAATTAAAACTGATGACTGAATCTGAGAAAAACAACCTTTATAAAGCCCGTGAGGCAGACCGTTGGCGGCTTTTGAAAGTCTTAGATGAAAACGGCGTTTGGCCGCATGACAATCTGCGCAAAAACAACTACCTTTATGGCGAAGGATATCCTGAAGGCCTGGATGAGGCCGTGCATAAGCTTTTGGGTCGTGCTAAAAGCAAAGTTGTGGTGTTGCAGCTTGAAGATATTTTGGGTGTAACAGAGCTTCAAAACCTGCCGGGAACAGACCGTGACAGATATCCTAATTGGCGTCATAAATTGCCAATTAATCTTGAAGATTTGGCTACAAATATTACCTTTATTCGTAATATTACAGCCATCAGAGAAGGTAGAGAAAAATGCTAAACATATCACAAAGAAAGTGAAGAACCTTTTCGAAAAAATTGCTTTTTCTTCATTTCATACTGCTCAATTCGATTTTTAAGATATTTTTTTTGCTCTTCACAAAAGGTGGTTAAAAGATTTTTTGGAATTTGTTGTTCTGGTTGTCTTTTTAAGCCAAGTTCATACGCTGGAATAGGCATGCTCAAAAGTGCGGAATTTTTCATTCCCTCCCAATCTTTAACGCAGGCATTAGCATCAACGGGCGGCTTTCTACCATTTAAATCAAAAGCAGTGTATATTGGATCAAGTCCGGCATCTTTAGCAAATAAATCAAACAAATCCATAAGTTGCATGTTTATCTTTTCATAATCAACCGGATAATCAGCTTCATGTGCCAAGGACAAAATTTTAGAACCTTCATCATAAAACGCGTGAGCATTTTCTTCATGAGTATAAGCATCATCCAATTCTTCTTTTGAAATTGGTTGTTTTATGAAATGTTTACGAACACGATGTGAAATAAGAGCCATGGAAAGCAAATCAGCTTCACCAACCGAAGATCTGTAAAATTTAGTATCTATACGACGCACAAGCTTATACCGTGCTCTAAAGGCCGGCATCAAAGTATCGTACAAAACATTTTCAAAAGCTTTTGTGTGCATTATTTCTTCTTTCCAAAATACATAATAAGTATATCAAACTTTACATCATCTGTCAACAAGCAAAAACACTCCTTACGCGAGGGGCTCTAATCTTAACTTGATTTTAAGGGGAGTCGGAGATAAGGCTTTGCGCGAATAACAAAATCTGTATTGTCAAAGTTTGTTCACCCCCAGTTTTGAGATTTTCAAAGTGGTTTTTGTTTTTTTATGTTTAGAGTTTAAATAAGCGTCTTTTAGATCTTTATAATAAGAATATTGAAATTAAACTTATATAAAGTAAAGCCTCTCAAATGAGAGGCTCGAAGAAACTTATTTTGCATTTTTACCAATCTTTGTGGCACCGCACATATAAGGTTGAAGTTTGGGTGAAATGCTGACCGTTCCATCTGCATTTTGGTGGTTTTCAATAAACGGAACTAATGCACGTGGTGTCGCAATACCAGTGTTGTTTAACGTATGGGCATATTTAACTTTGCCATCTGCGTTGGCACGATAACGCAAATTTGTACGCCGTGCTTGCCAATCTGTGATGTTTGAACAAGAGTGTGTCTCACGATAGCAATTTTGGCTCGGAACCCATGCCTCCAAATCATATTGACGATATTTCGGTGCGCCCATATCACCCGTGCAAACTTCCAACACGCGATACGGCAGCTCAAAATCTTGCAATATTTCTTCTGAAATTTGAAGTAATTTTTGATGCCATTTTTCGCTTTCATTCACATCGCCGGCACAAATAACGAATTGTTCCGTTTTCATGAACTGATGAACGCGAACAAGACCCCTTGTGTCTTTACCTGCGGCACCGGCCTCACGTCTGAAACATGGTGAAAAACCGGCATAAAGAACGGGAAGCTCGTTTTCGCTTAAAATTTCATCTGCGCGAAGGGAGTTTAAAATAAGCTCTGCCGTGCCGGAAAGATAGATATCATCTTGGGGTAAGTAATAGACTTCGTCACGAGAGAAGGGGAGATATCCTTGCCCGTAAAGCGGTTTTTCTTTGGAAATTGAGGGGACGGTAATCACCGAAAAGCCATACGAGCGAAGCTTATCCAAAACAAACATATGCATGGCAAGCTCTAACTTTGTTAAATCATTTTTGATGGCGTATGTACGGGAGCCTGAAACTTTCGCAATCCGCTCCATTTCTGACCAGTCGTTTATTTCCATCAGCTCAATATGATCTTTGGGTGTAAAATCAAAATGCGGTACTTCGCCGACATATCTGCGTACAACATTGGCCGTATCATCCGGACCAACCGGTGTTTTGGGTGAAGGAAGATTTGGCATTTTGAGCATCATTAAGTCAAATTTAGACGTTAAATCGGAAAGCTCTTGCTCCTGAACTTTGAATTGTTCGCCAAGCTCTTTGCTTTTTGCAATAATATTCGGACGATCCTCAGGTGTGGCAGACTTAATTTGATTGCTTAATTTGTTTTTTTCTTCCGCTAAGGCCTGCGATGAGGTTTTAAGAGCAGTTATTTTCTGGTGCAGAGTAATCAGCTCATCTAAATCCAAATCTTCTTTTGTGTAGCCTTTCTTTGTTAAGCCTTCCAAAACGAGGTCTTTGTTTTCCAAAATAAATTTAATATCTGGCATTTTAATGTCCCATATTTAATAAAAACTGTTGATTTAAACTGAAAAACACATTATCAATTTTAATATTGGTTTACAACAAGAAAATGAAAAAAAAGAGATAAAAAATGCAAAACAAAACAGTTTTAACCGGTGTTAAACCGACAGGAACGCCTCATATCGGCAATTTAGTGGGTGCTATTAAACCGGCAATAGACCTCGGAAATGAGGTTTTGGAAAAGGGCGGAAACCATTTCATGTTTATCGCTGACTATCACGCCATTAATGCCGAAAAAGATCCGGCTGTTTTGAATCAAAAACTCAAAGAAATTGCATGTGTTTATTTAGCTTTCGGGTTGGATCCGAAAAAATCGGTGTTTTATCGCCAGTCTGATATTCCTCAAATTCCGGAAATAACGACTATTTTGTTTGCATATACGCCAAAAGGCTTCATGAATAAGGCACACGCCTATAAAGCTGCTGTTGATAAAAATCGCGCGGTAGGTAAGCCGGATGATGATTTAATCAACATGGGGCTATACACATACCCAACCTTGATGGCAGCTGATATTTTGGCTTATGATTCTGATATTATTCCCGTTGGCAAAGACCAGGTTCAACATGTTGAAATTGCGCGCGATATTGCAGGGATGATTAATGCACATTATGGAAAGCAGCTTTTGAAATTGCCTGAATATTCCTTAACTCAAAACGCCGTGCTTGTGCCGGGTGTTGACGGGCGTAAGATGAGCAAGTCATATAACAATGTGATACCGATTTTTGCGGATAAGGCCGAAATCAAAAAAGCCGTTTTTTCAATTAAAACAGACTCACGCCCGATGGAAGAGCCGAAAGATCCGAGTGAAATTTTGGTTTATGAGGTTTATAAAGCTATAGCGCCGGCTGATAAGGTTGAAGAAATGGCAGAGGGCTTAAAGGGCGGAAAACTCGGCTACGGACACATTAAGAATATGCTCTTAGATGCCATTTTAGAAGCAACAGCAGATGCTAAAGAAAAGTATGAATATTATATGGCTCATTTTAATGAGGTTGAAGAGATGTTGGCGCTTGGTGCCTCAAAGGCTCGCCCGATTGCTGAAAAAGTTTTAGAGCGCCTTAAAAACGCTGTTTTCGGGAGATAATTTTTGTCACCCGTTTTAAAACAAAGAAAAGATGCTTTTTTGAAAAATGCCAGAGCCAAATATGCACTCATTATCTTTAGCTTTGTCTTTATTTTATCTTTGTTTTCCGAACTCATCGCCAACGATAAGCCGCTTTTGTTAAAGTATAACGGACATTATTATTTTCCGATTGTTCAAACCTTAACGGATAAATTTTTGGGCGGAGATTTCGAAACGCCGGCAGATTATAAAGATCCCCTGATTAAGGAAAACATCAATAAAAACGGATTTATGGTTATGCCACCGATTCCGTTTTCATACAACACTGTTGATTATGAACTTAACACACCAACCCCCTCTGCGCCGGATAAAACCCATTTTCTCGGCACGGATGATGAGGGAAGGGATATTATCGCCCGCATTTTATATGGCATCAGGCTGTCTGTTGTTTTTGCGTTTATTTTAACCTTATTTTCAAGTGCACTGGGAATTTTCATCGGCGCGGTTCAGGGATATTTTGGAGGCAAAATAGATATTGTTTTTCAAAGATTTCTCGAAATTTGGGAAAGTTTACCTCAACTTTTTATATTAATCATTGTGGCAAGCCTTTTTATTCCGACTTTTTGGACGATTTTAATCATTTTAATGCTGTTTTCCTGGACATCTTTAACTTCAATGGTGCGCGCCGAATTTTTGCGCACCCGTAATTTTGAATATGTCAAGGCGGCAAAAGCCTTAGGCGTAAGCGATTTTCGCATTATCTTAAAACATATTTTGCCAAATGCACTTGTTACATCGCTGACTTTTATTCCGTTTATTTTATCCGAATCAATTGTGGCGTTGACATCGCTTGACTTTTTAGGGCTTGGTTTGTCTGAAAAATATCCCTCGCTCGGTGATTTGGTGCGACAAGGAAAAGACAACCTTCAAGCCCCATGGATCGGTATCACGATTTTTGTTGTTTTAGCCGGATTGCTGACCATGCTGATTTTTATTGGCGAAGGTGTGCGTGATTCTTTTGATACAAGGAAACAAAAATGACCGCACTGCTAGAAGTTCAAAATTTAAGCATTTCTTTTAAGGGCAATGAGGTTGTTCATAGCATCGGCCTTGAGTTAAATAAAAATGAAGTGCTTGGCATTGTCGGTGAAAGCGGCTCCGGCAAATCTGTGACGGCTCTTTCGGTGTTAGGTTTATCTTCAAATGCCGAGTACGGTAAGAAAAGCTCGATAAAGCTGAGCGGGCAAGAGTTGATAGGCGCTTCAAATGAAACTTTAATGAAAGTGAGGGGCTCAAAAGTCGGTTTTATTTTTCAAGAGCCGATGAGCTCCTTAAATCCGCTTCATAGAATTGGCGCCCAAATCGCCGAAACAATTCTTTTGCATCAAAAAATAAGCAAAAACAAAGCAAAAGAAGAAACCATTAAACTTTTGAAGAAAGTCGGGCTTAAAAATTACAAAGAACGTTTTAAGGCATATCCTTATGAATTATCCGGCGGTGAAAGACAGCGAGTGATGATTGCCATGGCCATAGCCAATAAGCCGGATATTTTAATTGCGGATGAACCGACAACGGCACTTGATGTGACCATTCAAAAGCAGATTATTGATTTGATTTTACAGCTAAAACAAGAACTTGGAATGGCTGTCATCTTCATTTCACATGATTTAAAACTTGTCTCACATATTGCAGATAAGATTGTTGTGATGTATCAGGGAAAAATCGTTGAAAAGGGCAATACCAAAGAGATTTTTGAAGCTCCTAAAAAAACTTATACAAAAGAATTAATTTCTTCTGTTAATTTATTAAAAAAGAAAGAAAAGAAAACCGGAAAAGAAGTCTTAAATATTCAAGATTTATCGGTGGAATATACATTAAAAAAGAATTTCTTCGGGCGCAAAATTGCCATGCTACATGCCTTAAAAAATGTGTCATTTAATGTTTTTAAGGGAGAAACACTCGGTGTTGTCGGCGAAAGCGGATCGGGTAAAACAACGCTTGGGTTATGTGTCGCAAATTTAATTAAATATCAAGGTGTTATAAAGTTTAATCAATCTTTTAGCAAGGCGGATTTCAGAAAGAAAGTTCAGATTATTTTCCAAGATCCATATAACAGCTTAAACCCTCGAATGAATATTCTAGAGATTGTGGGCGAGGGCCTAAAAGTTCAACAAAAACAATTAAATAACAAACAGATAGAAGAAAAAGTTTTAAACATACTTCAGAAAGTTGGACTTAAAAAAGAAAGTCTTTATAAGTATCCGCATGAGTTTTCAGGTGGCGAAAGACAGCGTATTGCTATTGCAAGAGCTATGATTTTAGAGCCTGAAGTTGTTGTTTTAGACGAACCAACCTCAGCACTTGATGTCACAATTCAAAAACAAATCATTAAACTTTTAACGGATTTTCAAACAAAAACAGATGTAACTTATATTTTTATCTCACACGATATGCGCGCCATTAAGGCCGTTTCAGACAGAATTGCCGTAATGAAAGAAGGTCAAATTGTTGAAATCGGCCTAGCAAATGAAATTTTAGAAAATCCGCATGAGGAATATACAAAAGCTCTGATTAGCGCTTCGATTTTTTAGGGCTGACATCCCGTTTGGCAAGATAATCCTCAACAATCCATCTGATATACTTTTTCATCGCTTCATGAAGCGTAAGAAGCGTTAAAATCAGGATGGAAAACCAAAGAAGTATGATAAAAAACAACGCCATTTCAAAAATCCTTTTTTTTAATTCTGACACACTCTATTTTATAAAATTGATTATTTGATAAATTGTTAAAAAAATAAAGGAGAAAACAGTTATTTTTGTTTAATAACTATACATAATAAACATTATGCGACAAAAATATGAATTAAGAAAGGAATATTCCCTTTTCCTCAATGGTTGTATTATGTGTTCTAAAAAAGAGTTTGCAGATAAAGAAAAAGAATAGACTTTTTAATTCATAAAAGCATTGTCGCCTATATTCTTGATTTTAGGCAGCGCAAAGTTTTCAACAACAAAGGATAAGGCTTTTTGAACCATATTGTCCGTATCTTTAATCGTTTGAAGCAAAATATCATCAGCCTCACCTTTTTGTGCGCGACTTGCCACGATTTCATAAACATCAGCAAGTTCTGATAGTTGGTCAACAATTTGGCCGATATAGGCCGGAATTTTGGCATTTTGCAGACCGCCCCAAAAACCTTCTAAAAAGCCGAGTTCAATCTCATCATAACGATTAATGGCCATATCATAAGCCTTTTTACCTTCATTTTGAGGAAGTTTCAGTTTATTAAAACCAATTTGCTCAAAAACATCATCCCAAAGCCCCATAAAAAACTTGAAAAACAGCTCAGCTTCTTTTTTTGTTTCCAAACGTGGTTCCTGCCCTTGCCTCCAAAAAGACGAAATCACATCTGTCGGACGTAAATCATAGTTTGGTGAGCAAATGGCGCCTGCAAATTTCATTTTAACAACACTTAGAGGTGTCGGGCAAGCATAATGCTCGAGAAATTTTTTGAAATTATCATCTCCAATATATTCATTTTGGCTTTGCATTTTAAATCTTCTTTGTATATGATATGGTCAATTTGTGGTTTTAATATAAGGAAATAAATTAAAATGTCCAGCATAAAAATGGTGTTTACCTTAACAGTTTTGTTTGTTTTGTCGGCCTGCTCTGTTTTTCAGCCTTTTGTTGACAGACGACGAAACGCAGGTCAAACAGATGTTTCAAAGCTTTATGTCGGGCGTTCGACGCCTGACGAACCGGCTGTGTGTGCTAACGGGCTTTGGACAACAGATGAAAAAATTCAACAGCTTGCAGATGAAGAATGCGCCAAACATCATCCTAATACACATGCCGTTTTGACGCATAAAACGCATTTAACTTGTAAGCTTTTATTGCCAACCCATACATATTTCAAATGTGAAAAATAGGATAAAAAAATGCTGTCTTTAGAAAAACAATTAAACGAAAAAATTAAAAATATATTCAAACAATTCGAATTTGATGAAAAATTTGCCTTTGTTAAACCCTCTGACAGACCTGATTTAAGCGATTTTCAATGCAATGGTGCTTTGGCACTCGCCAAAATCCTAAAACAAAACCCGAGGGAAATCGGTCAAAAAATTGCAGATGAACTTCAAAAAGACACGGATATTGAGGCAGTTTCTGTTGATGGTCCGGGCTTTATCAATATCAAACTCAAAAATTCTTTTATTGCCTCAAATATGGATGGTATGGCAAAAGATGAACGTTTCGGGTGCGGTAAAACAGATGAGCCGAAAACGATTGTGATGGATTTCGGGGGGCCGAATGTGGCTAAAGCCCTGCATGTCGGGCACTTGCGTTCGGCCGCGATCGGCGAGTCAATCCGTCGCCTCCTCTCTTTTATGGGACACAAAGTTATTTCCGATGTACACTTTGGCGATTGGGGCACACAGATGGGTATGATTTTATCAGAAATTATCCTTCAAGACGGTGATTTAAGTAAAGTCAAAACCTATGATATAGAAGCTATTTCAGCTTTTTACAAAAAGGCAAATGCGCGTTGTAAAGAAGAAGAAAAAGCTGCCGAAAAAGCACGTTTGATTACGGCAGAGCTTCAAAACGGTAACAAGGAATATTATGAGGCGTGGAAGCATTTAAGATCGGTTTCAGTTGATGCCGTTAAAGAAAACTACAATGAACTTCAGGCACATTTTGATTTATGGCTTAGTGAAAGTGATGCACACGAAACATGTGGCAAAATTGTTGAACTCGCCAAAGACAAAGGTATATCTGAGGTTGATGACGGCGCAACAATTATCCGCCTGCCCCAAACAAACAAGCCGATGCCGCCCGTGATTTTAGTTAAATCAGATGGCGGTTTTGGCTATCAGCTCACCGATATTGCAACAATTAAAATGCGTGTTGATGACCTGAAGGCCGATGAAATCATTTATGTGGTTGATAAGCGCCAATCTCTTCATTTTGAGCAAGTCTTTCAAGTGGCTCAAATGCTCGGTATTGCACCCAATGTTGGCCTGAAGCACATCGGCTTCGGAACGGTTAACGGCGCAGACGGAAAGCCCTTTAAAACGCGTGACGGCGGCGTGATGAATTTGTGCGACTTAATCGAAATGAGTAAAGATAAAGTGCGCTCTTCCATGCCAAAACCTGATGAAGTTGAAGGATATGGAAAAGCTGAAATTGAAATGCTTGTCTCTCAAGTGGCCATGGCCGCCATCAAGTTTCAAGATTTGAAGAATACAGCATCTTCAGGGTATATTTTTGATTTGGAAGATTTTGCAAAATTTGATGGCAAGACAGGGCCTTATATTCAATATGCCATTGCACGTATTAACTCTGTTTTGAGAAAAGCCGAAGAATCTGATGTTCAAAAAGGATCTGTTATCATTATCGAAGCGGATGAGCGTACTCTTGCCTTAAAGATCAGCGGCTTCGAAAACGCCATAGCTCGCGCAGCAGAGCAAAAAGAGCCGAGTATTGTGGCAGATTATGCCTATTCTTTGGCGCAAATTTTCAGCTCATTTTACAACACTTGCCCAATTATGAGTGCAGATAAAGCTGAAATTAAAGCTTCACGCTTAACACTTTGTTCGCTTGTCAGAGATATTTTAGCTCAATCACTTTATCTGCTGGGAATTGAAGCTCCTGAAAAAATGTTGAAAGCAACTCAAGGAGAATAATCATGCATCAATTAGAAGAAATTTTAGCTCATTACGGGGTTGAAGGAAAAGTTGAAGGTGAAGGTGTCGGGCCGCTCATTCGCCAAATCAGATTTAAACCGAAACCCGGAACAAAAATCAAAAACATCACCTCCTCTATTGAAGATATTGCACGCGAAATGGGCGTTAAAAACCTACGCATCAGCAACGTTTGTGAGGGTGGTTGTATCGGCTTTGAAATTGCTAATGATGTTTTTCAAACCGTTCCTTTTGAAGATGTTTTGCAATCAGAACAGGCGAAAAGTGCTAAGGGGGAACTTCCCATTAGCATGGGCGTCAAAATTGATGGGACGCCTGTTTTTGCAGACCTTGCCAAAATGCCGCATTTGCTTGTTGCCGGCGCAACAGGTTCCGGTAAATCGGTTGGGCTAAATACCTTTATCATTTCACTTATTAAGCGCAAAAAACCGAATGAATTGAAATTTGTGATGATTGATCCGAAGCGTATTGAGTTTTCGGTTTATAATGACCAAAAATATATGTATATGCCAGTTATCACAGATAACGAAGATGCCTCAGAAGCTTTACAGCTTCTTGTTGATGAGATGAACAAGCGCTACAAACTTTTTGAAGGTAGCCTTACCAAAAATATTGAAGAATACAATCAAAAAGAAGGCAATATGCAGTACATTGTGACTGTGGTTGATGAGTTTTCGGATTTGGTTTTATCAGACAAAACAGTTGAAAAGAAAATTCAGATTTTGGCTCAAAAAGCAAGAGCAGCAGGTATTCATCTGATTTTAGCAACGCAGCGTCCGTCGGTTGATGTTGTGACCGGCTCGATTAAGGCAAATTTCCCTTCCCGTATGGCATTTAAAACGGCATCAGGAGTTGATTCTAAAACCATTTTAGACACCACGGGTGCCGAAGATTTGGTCGGTCGCGGTGATGCCTTGTTTTTGGCTTCAAATGGTGAACTTTCACGCATACACGGGGCCTATATTTCAACCAAAGAAATAGATGAAATCTTAAAACCCTATCGCTGCAAAATCGCACCGGTATTAAAAAAGAAAGATAAGTCTGAGCAAATTGTTATTGAGAAATCATCTGGCAAAAAACCTCGAAAAGAAAAGCCTTTCTTTTTAATTTCATGGATTAAAGGCATTTGGGGATGGCTTTCCAAAACCGAAAAGAAAAAGTTTTTGAAAATGATTTGGCTGATGCTTATTGGCGCATTTGTCAGCTCAAAAACAAAAGAAAAGAGCGGTAATTTGTTTGATTCGATTGCAGACAGCTTAACGAAAACCACAAAACGCCGAACATATACAACAACACGCAAGAAAACAACAAGAAGAAGATATTGATTTCTTTGCTTGCCTATTTCAAAAAAATCAGTTATACATAAAGGCATAACAATTATTTTTCATTTTATAGGAGATTTGTCATGTTTCAAAAACCGGAAGTTTGTATTTTACCGGTTGCCGGATTATCAACGCGCAACTTACCGGCAACTAAAGTTTTGCATAAAGGTTTCTTGACCTTGAACAATATGCCGATTATTCAATACGCAATAGATTGTTGTCGAGAGATTGGGATAAAAGAAATTATCTTTATTTATAGCGACCAATCATGTAAACATATGTTTGAGCAATATTATGCTCCTCACCCGTTTTTAGAAGAACATTTAAAGAAAAAGGGGAAATTCGATTTACTCAAAACCTTAGAAGAAATTATCCCACAAGGAATAAAGTTTTTGTTTGCTCTACAAGATAACCCGCTCGGCAACGGACATGCTATTTTGATGGCTAAAGATATCGTTGGAAAACGCAACTTTATTGTGATGTGGCCGGATGATGTTTACATAAATTTACATGGTAATTGCGTATTAAAAGAACTCTGTGATGTTTATGAAAAAACAGGGGGCGTCGTCGAAAACATTATGGAATTTCCGCGTGAAGAAATGGTGCGTTATGGCGCATTAATTGATGCTGTTCGAGAAGGTGATATTGTGCATGCAAAAGGTTTAATCGAAAAACCGACGCTCGCTGATGTACCGTCAAATTTTGCAAGTATGGGTCCCTACATTTTGCCGAATGTTGTGATGGATTTATTGCCTGAAGTCAGAAAAGGTACAAACGGCGAAATCAACTTAACAGATGCCATCAATTTAGCTGTTCAAAAAGGTGAAAAGTTGACCGGGGTTTTGTGTCATTCAATGCGCTTCGACTGCGGTACGAACAATGATTTAGCAAAAGCCAATATCAAACTCAGCTTACTCAAAAATCCGGATTTAAGAGCTTATGCTAAAGAAGTTCTTGCCGAATTAAAAAGTTAAGGATTTATATCGTCAAAAAGAGCCTTACTGGCACGGTAAGGCTCTTTTTTATTCCGTCGTACGAGAAACAGATTTAATAACTTTAAGAGACTTTAAGCTTGAAATAATATGATTTAATTGATCAACATCTTTAACTTCCAGATCAAGTAAAAGCTCAAAATAACTCGGCATTCTGTTTGCAATATTCAGGTTTGAGATATTTGCACCTTCCTTAGCAACGAGATTTGATAAATCGCCTAAAGCTCCTGGCTCATTAGCAATCATAACTTTAATGCGTGCTGTATGAATCTCATCAACTGCATTGTCGCCCCAATCAATATCTAGCCATCTTTCGGGCTGATCCATAAATTTTTCGAGTATTCCACAATCCATTTTATGAACAGTTACCCCCTTACCCGTTGTAACAATCCCAACGATTCTATCCCCAGGCAAAGGATGACAACATTTTCCATATGTGACCGCCATGTTTTCAATCAGGCCTTTGATTTTAAGAGGCGCGGATTTCTTTTTCTTCTTAAAAAGCGGTGCTTTAATTGTTTCAACTACTTTATTAATTTTTGATTGCTTATAGGCCGGATAAGCTGCTCTTAAAACATCCCAGCCGGTAATAAGCCCCTCACCGACTTTTGCAAAAATATCTTCAATGGTTTCAACCATGAAATTTGGCATTACATTAACAAGTACTTTATCGGAAAACTCTAAATTTTCTGTTTTAAATAATCTTTCCAAAATTTCTTTACCGAGCGTAACAAATTGTTCACGTTTTGTAGCTCTAACATAACGTCTGATAGCCGCTTTAGCTTTTCCGGTAACGACAAAGCGATCCCATTCTGTTGAAGGATGTTGTGCTTTGGAGGTCAAAATATCAACTTGATCACCATTTTGCAAAACTGTTCGAAGTGGTGCGATTTCACCATTAACTTTGGCTCCGACACAAGTGTCTCCAACTCTTGAATGAACGGCATAAGCAAAGTCAACCGGAGTCGATCCACGTGGCAAACCAATCAAATCACCCTTCGGCGTAAAACAGAAAACCTGATCGTTATACATTTCAAGTTTCGTATTTTCCAAAAACTCTTCAGGATTATCTGCTTGTTCTAAAATCTCCAAAAGTTCTCGAATCCATCTAAAATGCATCCCCTCAGCTTTTTGTCCTTGTTTGTAGGCCCAATGTGCAGCAACACCTTTCTCGGCTATTTCATGCATTTGATAAGTCCTAATTTGAATCTCAATACGCGTGTTTTCAGGACCAATAACACCGGTATGAATCGACTGATAGCCATTCGGCTTTGGTGTTGAAATATAATCCTTGAAACGGCGTGGTACCATGTGGTATTTACTATGTATCACACCAAGTGCTTGATAACAAGAGGCTATATCCTCAACACAAATTCTAAAAGCCATAATATCAGATAATTGCTCAAATGATGCATTCTTTTGTTGCATTTTACGCCAAATTGAGTACGGCGCTTTCTCACGACCAGTCACAGTAGCATCAATACCATTATCAGACATATCTTTTTCTAAAGTTTCAATAATCCTCGGAATAATATCACTACCTTGTTCACGCAAAAAATTTAACCTTGCAACAATAGAGTCGTGAGCTTCTTTATACAATTCAGCAAAAGCAATTTCCTCAAGTTCATCTTTAACCTGCTGCATGCCTATGCGTTCAGCGAGCGGCGCATAAATATCTAAAGTTTCTTTAGCAATTCGTGCCCGCTTATCTTCTGGGCAATAATGTAAAGTGCGCATATTATGCAATCTATCTGCCAATTTAATAAGCAAAACACGTATATCATCAGACATAGCAAGCAAAAGTTTTCTAAAATTTTCCGCCTGTTTACTACTTCCAGATTTTTGTTCGATAAAAGCAAGTTTAGTTAATCCATCAACCAAGGAAGCAACCTGATCTCCGAACAGATTTTTGATTTCTTCGATCGTAGTGTCTGTATCTTCAACCGTATCATGTAAAAGAGCAGCAATAATCGATGCACAATCAAGCCTGAATTTTGTTAAAATACCAGCAACTTCAATCGGATGAGAATAATAAGGATCGCCAGAGGTTCTAAACTGCCCATTATGCTTTGTCATGGCAAAAACATAAGCCCTATTTAAAGCATCTTCATCAGCTTCAGGATCATATGATTTTACTAAGTCTACAAGTTCATACTGTCTTAACATATTATTTCCTATATCTCACAAAAAAAATAGCAGAACTTAAAATTCTGCTACCAGAGTATTCATAAAAGATTTAGATAATCTTAAAATTCTTCATTTTCATCAGCAAAATCATCACCATTTAGAGAATCATCAGTTACATCATCAGAAATATCAGTATCTTCTAAATCATCTAGAGCATCACTATCATCTCTAATTTGCATTCCGTCATCTAAAGTGTCGTCAACGAGCATAGAAGTATCAAATTGCGCATCCAAATCTGCAAGTTCTTTTTCGGCTGCCACAATTTCAATCTCTTCTTCTTCTGGTTCTTCAACCTCAACATATTTTTGTAAGTTCAAAACCAGAGATTTCTGCAAATCTTCAATACTAACTTTATCTTCAGCAATTTCACGTAAAGCAATAACCGAATTTTTATCATTGTCGCGGCTAACCCGAATCGGGGAACCCTGCTCAATATCTTTAGCACGCTGAGCAGCAACCATTAACAATTCATAACGATTTGGAAGCTTTTCAATACAATCTTCTACAGTAACACGAGCCATGATTTAAAACCTTCTAAATAAACTAGTTAATTCACGTGCTAAGTTTATAGCGATTCTCTTTTTAAAATGCAATACTTTTTTTATATTTTTTTAATAGCTTAACGGTGATGTAATCATCAAAGAACCAAAAGGTTTAAGCTTTTCTTTGATAACAGCCTCATTTTTCAATGCTTCAATAACATCATTGCGATTCGTTTCGTACATTTTAAGAAGGCTTTGCATACTGGCAAATTGCCTATCGCGCCACTTTGGTGACAAAGACTGAATATACGCATTATAAATACCTTTTTTATAAAGTTTCAATGATGCAAGCTTCCCGTCTGAAATTAAAATTGTACGATAGGCCTTTATCGTTTTATCGCAGGTTAAAGCCCAATCTTTTAAGCCGAAGCCTTCCTTTATAAGCGATTTAGAAAATTCAGTTTCCAATCCGGCCCATCTAATTTTTAAGGCAAGTCTTTGACAAGGGTTCACAATATCTTTTAACGTATTTATATCAAGAGCTGTTCCTTGTTTGTTTTCATAATAATCTAACAATGCACCAGCTTGAACAATTTTGAATTTATGATCAAGAGTCGCAAAAGCCAAGACACCATCTAAAGTATTCGTAAACGCAAGAATATCAGCTGTTGTTAAAGGCGAGGTTTTGGTAACCTTAAGCGTTCGGAGTCTGTCTTTAATTTCTTCATCACCTCTTGCATTAGCACCACCAAAGCCACCTTCTGGAATACTATGAAATACATTCGTATAAAAAACAGGATCATAGGAAGTTTGAGGAAGTTTTGCAGGTCTGTTCTGAGGTATTTCAAGAGATTTATTGTTGTCAGGCCACATTTCCGGCATTAAGAGAATGTATAAATAAGGAGATAAAAACTCTAAATCTTCAATACCTGTGAGTTGCGGAGCAATACGATCCGGAAATTTATTTTTTGTCTCTTTAATGCCTGGCATATTTAAAATTTTGTCAGGAATTCCCGGAGATGAATGTAAAAAAGGTCCTATATAAGGATAAAACTCCTTAGGAAGAGAAGCAATCATTTCAGTCAGATCCTCTTCTCCTGATGAACGCAAACGTCTTTCTGTTGTTCCATAATAAGTTATGACATTTCGCCAAACACGATCAAAAGTTGGCCCCATATCCCAACTAACAATATAACGAGGCTCGTAAATTTCAGTAGCTTGTATATATTCATTTTTTAATTTCTTTAAATCAGGCAATGGTGCATCCAAATCGACCTCAAAATATTTTGAAAAATCAGGAATCTGTGCATAAACGGGCACAACAAAAAAAATCAAAAACAAAAAACAAACACATTTTTTCATATTTACACCTCTATCTTCCCACAAAACTAACATATAATTTAATAAAAAAAAAGTCATATTTTAAAAAATTAATTCTAGACTTCTTTTAAATCTTCAGTTATTGTAAAAAATGAATCGTTAACTCATTTAATGGAGAAAAAAATGGCGTGGACAAATGAAATGATTGATAGCTTAAAAGAGATGTGGAAAAAAGGCTTAACTACAAACGAGATTGCGAAAGAACTTGGCGTTTCTAAAAACTCAATTATAGGTAAAGTTCATCGTTTGAATCTAACAGCACGCCCCTCCCCGATTAAAAAAAAGGAAAAATCGACACCAAAATCTATGATGAATGTTCTAACACAAAAGTCAGAAGCTGTATCTGATGAAGGATCAATTGGTATGAGAACTTCATCTTTACAGACTAAATCATATAAACATACTTGCATAAAATTAAGTGAACTTGACAGCCACACATGTCGTTGGCCAATTGGTGACCCTAAGGATGAAAATTTCTGTTTTTGTGGTAAAAAAGTCAGGGCAGGAGAAACTTACTGCGATGAACATGCAGAAATTGCCTATGTAAAACCTGGAAAAAAATAGGATATCTTAAAAACAAATTGCGGCCGGCATCATCACACTTGCCGGCAAAATTTTAATCGGTCATTGTAAAAAGTAAGTATTTAGAGCTTTTATGGGAACTTCCAGGTGGGAAGCTCGAACAAGGTGAAACTTTGGGAAAATATTTTAAGTGTGAACTGCTAGATAAGTAGAACCGAAAAACTTTTGGACTATAAATTTTCACCGACAGATGTGTCGATTATAAAAACCTATATCAAAAAAGAAAAATTCATTAAAAGACAAATCAAACCTTTTAAAAGGCAATAATTTTTAAGCGGTTTTTAACTTTCTTGTTTTATATAAATGCTTATACACCAAGGAGAAATATCATGGAATTAACATGGTCTATGTTTTTAATTGTCTGTCCGTTTGCTTTTTTAGCCGGCTTTGTCGATTCAATCGGTGGCGGTGGCGGTTTGATTTCAATACCTGCTTACCTAATTGCAGGATTACCCGCTCACGAAACAATATATACAAATAGACTTTCTGCTTGTTTGGGAACAATTATGGCCACAATACGCTACCACAAGAATCATTATATTGATTATAAGCTTGGAATTGTTGGCATCATAACTGCAGCAATCGGTGGCGTATTGGGAGCAAATTGTGCCTTACTTGTTAGTGAAACCATTTTTAAAATATTACTGATTATCCTGCTACCTCTCTTAGCTATGTATCTTCTCCTAAAAAAAGACTTAGAACCTAAAAAAAACAATACGATATCACGAAATAAACAATATTGTATCGTCGCAGCTTCAACTTTGTGCATTGGTATGTATGCAGGTTTTTATGGCCCTTGCTCTGGAACTTTTTTAATTCTTGTCTATTCTGCTCTTGCTAAGATTGATATTTTAAAAGCTGAAGGTAACGCTAAATTAGTGAATATGACGGCAGATATCTGTTCTTTGTCAGTTTTTTTATTAAATGGTGTCGTATTGATCCCTCTCGGATTAGCAGCAGCTATTTTCAGTATCGCTGGCAACTATATCGGCGCAGGCGTGGCCATGAAAAACGGTAAGAAAATTATTCGTGCAGTAATTTTATCTGTCTTGTTATTACTTTTTATCAAAATAATAATCGAGGGTTGTTTTTATTTTACAAAACTTTTGTAATGGATTTTATTGATGGAACCGACTTTATCTATGTTTTTAATTGTCTGTCCGCTCGTGTTTTTGGCTGAGTTTATTGATGCTATTGGTGGCGGTGGCGGACTTATTTCACTTCCAGCCTATTTACTTGCAGGCTTACCAGCACATATGGCCGTTGGTACAAACAAGCTTTCATCAACGCTTGGAACGATTGTTTCCACAGCACGTTATTGGAAACATAATTTTTATGATTACGAGCTTTCTGTTGTCGGTGTTGTTACAGCGTTTTTCGGAGCAATAGTTGGCGCAGAGATTGCTTTATTTGTCAATGATGCTGCATTTAAAGTCATTTTATTGATATTACTGCCTTTAATTGCTATGTATATTTTCCTAAAGAAAGACCTGGAACCTAAACATAAAACAAAAATTTCACGTAAAAAACAATATTTAATTGTCGGTTTATTTACATTTTTACTTGGTATTTATGATGGATTTTACGGACCAGGATCTGGGACTTTTCTAATTTTAGTTTATGTTAGCCTCGCCAAAATGAACATTTTAACAGCAGAAGGCAACGCAAAAATCGTCAATCTGATTGCAACAGGTTCATCATTAGTTGTTTTCTTACTCAATGGGGCCGTTTTAATCCCGCTCGGCTTAGTGGCATCTGTTTTTAGTATGGCTGGACATTATGTTGGTGCAGGTATTGCAATGAAAAATGGTTCAAAAATTGTGCGTGTCGTCATCCTTTCTGTCATTGCTATATTATTTATCAAAGTAATACTGGATGCCGGAAAATACTTCATCAGTTGGCTATAATTAAAAATCCCTCAAACGAGGGATTTTTTTAATTCTTTTTATTGAGTGCCTGCCATTCAAACCATTTAGCAATTTTCAAAAACCTGAAATAAGCGTATGACGTTGCCATCCAAAAGCCGCATGTACCATATAAAAAATAACGGCGCATAAAATAATAAATCAAAAACTGACGTGGCATTTCGGTATAAAGACGAAGATGTGAATATTTTTTATGCTTCTTTAAGGCAGTTTGTACAAGCTCATCAGTGTACATGTTGAGCTTAAACCAAAGTTGTGTCAATGACACATAAGAATAATGCCAGACTTTTGCTTTAAGTTGTTCAACTTTGCAATTTTCACCAAGCACAACACGATCATGCGTCAAATCATCTGGCATATTAGCTCTTTTGCGATTATAAAGCCGGACTTGATTGTATGTTTTTGCAAACATGCGTGGTTTTTTATCACCTGGCAACATATCGCAAATCTTTACTTTATAAGCGTCAGCTTGAGGATTTTTCTTGATTTCTTTAATTTCTTTTATCAAATCATCAGATAAAACTTCATCGGCATCAAGAGATAAGACCCAATCATATTTGCATTTATTTTGCGCAAAGTGCTTTTGAGAAGAGATATTTTTCCACTTATGAAACATAAACTTAGCTTTGTTCTTTTTTGCAATTTCCTCTGTTTTGTCTGTACTTCCGCTGTCAACAACAATGATTTCATCAGCAACCTTTGAAACCGCCTTTAATGTTTTATCCAAGCGAGCTTCTTCATTTAATGTAACGATATATGCAGATATTCTAACCATTAAAATTGCTCCAAAACTTCAGCAATTTCTTTTGCTTTATCAAGATTAAACATCGCCGTTTGGTGGAAACCTGCATCAACATGAACAATTTCGCCTGTCACAGCAATTCCTAAAGGCGATAAAAGAGCCAGAGCCATACCCCCCACTTCATCTTGTGTTACATTACGGCGAAGCGGTGTATTGAGCTCGTTATAACGTAAAATTTTTTTAAAATCACCAATACCGGAAGCTGCCAAGGTTTTAATCGGACCGGCAGAAATTGCATTAACCCGTATACCTTGAACACCCAAATCTGCGGCTGCGTATCGAACAGATGCCTCTAAAGCAGCTTTAGCAATCCCCATAATATTATAATTTGGTACATAACGTTCTGCACCAAGATAGGTCAAAGTTAACACTGCTCCACCTTCATTTAAAACACGGGAGGCACAACGACATGCTTCCAAAAAAGAATAACAAGAAATGTGCATTGTGTTCAAAAAGTTATCAAGTGTGGTGTCAATCGTGCGCCCTTTGAGTTGATCTTTGTCCGAAAAAGCAATAGCATGCACCACAAAATCTATTTTTCCCCATTTCTTTGAAAGTTCCTCAAAACAAGCTTCAACAGACTTTGAATCGGTTACATCACATTTTATAAGCAAAGTTTCGATTTCAAGTTGTTCTGCCAGCGGTTTAACGCGTTTTTCAAGTGTTTCATTTTGGTAAGATATGGCAAGCTTTGCTCCAGCTTCCGAGAGTGCTTTGGCAATTCCCCAAGCAATTGAGTGATCGTTAGCAAGGCCCATAATCAAGCCCTTTTTACCTTCCATCAACATCATATAAATCCTTTTGTTGTTTTATGATAACCCTTCTTTACCTGATTTTATAAAAAAAGTAAAGCCTAAAACACTAAAAATTATACCCCGATATTTATTTTTATCTTGACCTATAGTTTCTTTTAAGATACAAACCGAGATATAAAGTAACAAAGGAGAAATATTTTGAAAAATTTTGTGAGATTTTGCCTTCGTACGTTCTTTTACATTTTTAAGGTTAGATGTAACATTAAATTTGATTTAAAAAAATTACCTACAAAAGGGGTGTATGTTTCAAATCACGTATCGTATCTTGACCCACTTTTACTCTTTGCTTTCTTACCAGGAAACCCCATTTTCGCCCTAAATGGACATTTATATCGTCGTCGCTTTATTCGTTTTTTAATGAAAACGGCAGAAATAGTAGAATATAATCCAATTGAACCAGCAGATTTAAAAGAATTAATCAATAAAGTTAACAATAATCGCCTTGTCGTGATATTCGCCGAAGGACGTATTACTGAAAGTGGTGGATTAATGAAGATTTATGAAGCTCCCGGATTACTCGCTGACAAAACAAAAGCACCTGTTATTCCTGTTTGGATTGAAGGTCCTCAGTATGGGTATTTTTCAAAAACAAAAGACAAACTGCCACATAGACCATTACCAAAAATGTTGATTACTGTGGGGGCTCCAAGACCTTTCAAATTAAAAGATGAACTCCGCCGTCAGCGTGACCACTTAAGTAATGAAATTTACCATATTTTAACAGATATGCAATTTGAAATCACTTATAATCCAAACATTTCGATTTTTGCACAGCTGATCAAAACATCTAAGGTTTATTCTAAAAAAGGCTTTTTTTTCAAACGCCCAATGGTTATTGAAGACATTAATCGTAAACCGATGAGTTATAAAGACTTACTTTTAAGGGTTTACTTACTTGGTAAGTTTTTCAAGAAAAAAGCCGGACATTATGAACATGTCGGATTGATGTTACCAAATACAATAGCTGCTGTTGCTACGTTTTTAGGTTTATCTGCCTACGAGCGTATTCCTGTGATGCTCAACTTTTCGGTTGGTGCTAAAAACTTACTCTCAATGTGCAAAACGGCGCAGGTTAAATTTGTCATCACCTCAATATCCTTTATTCACACAGCGAAAATGGAATCTGTGATTGATGTATTAAAATCGAATGGTGTTGAAATTTTTTATTTAGAAACGCTGGCTAAAAAACTTGGAATTATCAGTAAATTAGGCGCTCTTTTGCGCTACAAAACAAAACGTATCCCACATAAACATGGGGGCGATAGAAAAGCTGCTATTTTGTTCACATCTGGCTCTGAGGGTGCTCCTAAAGCTGTAGTTTTAAGCCATGCAAATATTATTGCAAACATAACTCAGGTAACGACTTTTGAAACACTTAATATGAAAGATTTAGTATTTAACGCCCTTCCAATGTTTCATAGTTTCGGTTTAACCATTGGTACACTGCTTCCGCTTCTAGTCGGTTCTCGTGTATTTTTGTATCCCTCTCCTCTTCATTATCGTATTATTGCTGAACTGATTTATGAATTAGGTGCCACAATTATTTTTGGAACAGACACATTTTTTAGAGGATATGGACGTATTGCACATCCTTATGACTTCTACAATGTGCGTTTTATGTATGCCGGTGCTGAAGCAGTTAAACTTGATACTCGCAATTTATTTATGGAACATATGGGAGTACGCATTATGGAAGGTTATGGTGTTACGGAATGTGCACCATTCGTCGCTGCAAACAACCATATTCATAACCGCTTCGGCTCAATCGGTAAAATTGTCCCCGGTATCAAATATAAAATAGAGCCGGTTCCAGGTATTGAAAAAGGCGGTGAATTGGTTGTCAAAGGTCCTAACGTTATGTTGGGGTACATAATGCCTGAAAATCCTGGTGTTTTAGTTCCATTAGAAAACGGTTGGTATCATACGGGTGATGTTGTCGAAATTGACGAACTTGGATATGTATATATTAGAGATCGCATTAAGCGTTTTGCTAAAATTGGTGGAGAAATGGTATCCTTAAATGCGGTTCAGGACATGGTTATCAAAGCCTATGAATGGATGGGCTCAGATTTCAGCTACGGTGTTGTTTCTGTTCCGCATGAAAGCAAAGGTGAACAGATTGTCTTAGTCACAAATAATACCCAAGTTAAACAAGAAGTCTTGCATGATTATATTAAGAATAATGGGATGTCAGAGCTTTTCTTACCACGGACAATCCTTTATCATGAAAAAATCCCTGCTTTCTTAACAGGAAAGACAGACAATGTAACATTGAAAAAAGAGGTAATAGAAGAACTTGGGTTAAACAAATAAGTCTTCAAAGAAATCTAAAGTTCTTTTTCAAAAACAAAAAAGCAGTTTTTATTTATAATGATCCTGTTTTAAAAAGTTTATAATACTTATAAACAGAACCATCCTGTACATTCCAACTGAAATCTTTTTTCATGGCATTAACTTTCATGGCTTTAATCACATCAGGTGTATGGTAAAAACAAGAAAGAGCTTTATAAAGCGTATCAGCATAAGCATTAACATTATTCTTCAGTTTTTGAGCTTTTGTATTCGAGCCATAAACTTTTATACCGTTTGCAAAAAAGACGTCCGTTCGAAAACCATCAACACCATTTTCAATTGTATCAACCAATCCCCCTGTAGATGTTGCAATAGGTAAAGCACCTTTAGCCATAGCTTCCATTTGTGTTAAGCCACAAGGCTCAAATAAAGACGGCATCAAATAAAAATCAGCAGCGAGTTGCAAAGCATATGCAAATTCATCTTTATAACCCCTAAAAACAAAAATGCGTTCAGCAGCTTTAGGACTGATTTTATAAACCTTATTTCTAAAATCTTTAAGCATTTCATAAAGGTTTATATCCCCTGCCCCTCCCATAGCGATAACTGGACATTCTGCCTTAAGAGCTTTAATTCGTAGGACAGTTTTCAAAAGTGCCTCACAAGCAACATCATATCCTTTCTGCTCAACCAAACGACTTGTAGCGCACATAAACGGGATTTTTGAAGCTTTAGACAGCAATGCCGACAAATCCTTAAACTGATATATATCAATCAAAGGAATATGATCCAACTTAAACTTTTTATCTGTTGCAATGGTTGATAAAAGCCTCATGCACTCTTTTTTATTATGTGCTTTATTTTCAATGTTGTTTTCATCATAAATTTTAAAATCAAACCCTTTAAAATAATCATTTAAATGGCTGATTTTAGATTCATTAGGAGAAATAAGGTTTTTTTCGTAACCGTTGACAATCCCAAAAAACGTACGATGATTTTTTCTAATTTTCAGTACATCACGGAAATCAAGACCCAACCCCAGTTCTTTTGAAACTTCTTCCATATAGTTTTTAGAAACAGTCACAATTCTATCTGCTAAATGAAAATTTGAAGAAGCTTGATTATAACAGTCGTAAACAATCAATGTATTTGTTGTACGAGGATTACTATTTTTGATAGCTTTTGCATTTTTAAAAACATCAATAGAGTACTCTTCATACAGCGCATTTAATAAGCGAGCCGTATTAGGATAATCCCACCCTTGATAACCAAGGTGATGAGCAATATGAATAAGCGGCAGATGAGAAATTCTGCTTGCAAGATCAAAAGAAAGTTTTCCGTTATCAGCTTTTACAAGCGTCAAATATTTACACAAACCACCGAGAGCACCACTATGCCAGTCGTTTGCAACTAAAATATTAGGACATTTCAAACCTTTGAGATGGCCACTTGCACACTCAATCAACATCATAAAAACAGACTTTGAAAAAAACGCAAAACGCTCAACTTCATTAATGTTGTGTTCGTTTAAAACATAACAGCCATCTTGAGTTGATGGATTACTTTTAGACGGATTAATTGAAAAGAAACGTTCATTTCTCAAAAAAATATATGAAACATCATGGAAAACACCTTGGTAAACATCAACGGGATAAACTGTTAAATTCCGTTCTTCATCACAAAAAGGAACTTCAAGTTTTCCTAGAAACGTAACTTCAGTTTGTTTGTTTTCTGAACCAATATATACTTTACCCTCCAGTTTAGCACTTTTTTTACCAGTATTTCCTTCATACATAGGTGTGATAATAGACATTTTATGCGAAAGATGCTCAAAAGTATGATTAAAGTTTTCAGGTAATTCAGAAGCGACCATACCAAGCCCGCCCCATTTCATAAATGTCGCTGTTTCTGCTGACAACATCCAAGCATCTATTTTATCAATTTGAGGCCATTCTTTCAAACCCAAGCACTCTATTTTTGAAATTTTTTGAAGAGAAAGTAAATCAGGATTATACACTTTTGATAAAGAAGGCAGTAATTTTTTATTATTAAAACCTTCTTGAAGCAAACCTGTTGTTTCTTCATTATTTTTTAAAAGTAAGGGCATTTTTCTTCCAGTAAATTTCAAATCACATACAACTTTGTTTGTCTATAATACCAAAGAAGATTTAAAAAAAACTTAAATCTCTTGACTCAATGAAGTTTAATTACTAAGTTTATAACATATCAAAAAGATTTACTAACAAAAGAGGCGCAATATGAAAAAAGACCGTCATTTTAAGAATCAAAAGAAAAACGAGGACATAAATACGCAAGAGAATTCGGAAATGGTGGAAGAAACACCGGAAAATGGAGATCAAATAATAGTTTTAACAGAAGAAAATCAAAAATTAAAAGATGAACTTTTACGTACATTAGCTGAATCGGAAAACATCAAAAAAAGATGCGCTGCTGAGATGGAAAAAACAAATAAATACGCTATTTCTTCTTTTGCAAAAGACTTACTTTGTGTTGCTGACAATTTAGACAGAGCCTTAAAAGTTGAGAAAAATACTAAAGATGAAGATGCTAAAGCCTTGCTGGAGGGGGTTGAGCTTACAAGAAAAGAATTAACACACGTTTTTGAAAAGTTTGGCATCACAAAAATGGAAAGTTTGGGTAAGCCTTTTGACCCTAATTTTCACCAAGTGATACAACAAATTTCAGATCCATCAAAACCAGCAGGGACAATCGTAACCGAATTACAAACTGGTTATATGATTAACGGACGCATTTTGCGTGAAGCGATGGTTGTTGTGGCAAAAGACTAAGGATATCAATGTCTTTTGATTTATTGTTTAAAAATGCAAATGAATTATATTTAAATGGTGCGTACAAGCAAGCTGAAAGTATTTATCGCCAAATTTTAACTTTTGCACCTGAAAATCCGGATGTTTTAAATATGCTTGGGCTTGTTGCCGCAGTAAAGCAAGAGCACAATATCGCCGTCACTTACTTTTATGAAGCCTTAAAAAACGCTATAAAACCTCTACCTGTCTATTTCAATTTAGCAGTTTCATTAACATTTCTTAAAAAATATGACGAAGCTATTGAAGCATATAAACATGTCTTAAAATTAGCTCCAACAACAAAAGAAGCATACAATAATTTAGGTGGAATTTACGAAAAGATAGAAGACGTTGAAACCGCTAAAAAATGCTATCAAAAGGCCTTAGAAATAGACTCAAAGGATATTCATGCTACTGTGAATTTAGCCGTTTTACAAAAGGATAAAGAAAAACTAATTCAATTAGCAAAAGAAAATCAAGAATCTGCTCTACCCTTATATTATTTAGCACTTTTTTCTTTTGATGATGGCTCTTTAAATGAAGCTCTTGATTATGCTATCAAAGCAGATAAACTTGCAGAAGCACATGACATCAAAAATATAATTGCACAAATATATCTAAAGCAAGAAAACATAAAAAATGCAATAAACTATTTTCATAAAGCTTTATTATTAAACCCGAAAAGCATTGATGCCTTAACAAATCTCGGCACACTCGAAAAAGATGAACTTTATTTTCAAAAAGCCATTTCCTTAAATCCAAAAAATTTTAATACACACATCTCTTATGCAGATTTTTTGGCTCAAGAAAACAGAAAATTAGAAGCCTTGGAAGAATACCGTCAAGCACTTATTTTGGGTGGTGACAATGCCGCATTAAGCAACAATATTGCTCTTATCTTGAAAGATATGGCAGATTATAAAGGTGCACTTGACCTGCTTTTTAATGCATTTATCAAAGACCCTCAAAACAAAAACATTGCCATCAATATGGCTGAAACGCTTGTATTGCTCTATGAGGGTGAACCGCAAGAAGCCTTAAAAATAGCAAAATTATGGCAAAAAAATGCCCAGGAAAATATTTTTGCAAATAAAACGCTTGCTTCTTTTGAAAAAGGTCAATCAGATAGTGATAGAGAGTATGCTAAAGCTTTATTTGATGAATTTGCCTCAATTTATGATAAACGCATGGATGATATTCAATATAATGTTTTGAAAAAAATCAAAGAATTAAAAATCAATCTCAAAGGAAATATTCTTGATTTAGGTTGCGGTACAGGTCTTGCAGCCGAAGTTTTAAAGGAAAAAGGCTCTGTTTGGACGGGAATTGATGTTTCTGAAAAGATGCTTGAGATAGCCAGGAAAAAAGGTCTTTATAAAGAATTATCAGAAGCTGATGCGTTGGAATTTCTAGAACAAAGTAAATTAATGTTTAACTTTGTTTTGTGTTTGGATATATTTGAATATACTAAAAATTTTGAAAATATATTAAAGCTTTGCTTCCCTATAAATTTACTGTTTACCATTGAAAAGGCAAGTGAGGAAATCAAAACTTTTTCTGTTTCTCCGCAAGGGCGTTATCAACACAATCCGGCATATATTGAAAGCATTCTAAAATCCATCGGCTACAAAAACATCCAAAAGAACTTGCTCGTTCTTCGAAAAGAGAATGATAAGGATGTTGAAGGGGTGCTTTTTAATTGTAGGGCAATATAAAATCGTTTTTTTGTTTACAATCTAATAAAAACTTTGATCGTTTTTAAGTTTGACACTTGCCCGGCGATTAACAAGCTTGCCGTTTTGCAAAAGGACTTCCCTATCCATTTTAGCAGCTAAGTCCATATTGTGCGTTGCAATCAAAGCAGACAACCCTGTTTCTTTGACAATATTTAAGAGTTCTAGAAAGACGTTATCTGAAGTATTGGGATCCAAATTGCCTGTTGGCTCATCTGCAAGCAAAATTTTGGGTGTATTGGCAAGTGCTCTAGCAATAGCAACCCTTTGCTGTTCACCACCCGAAAGTTCCGCCGGCCTGTGTTTTAAACGCTCCTTTAAGCCCAAACGATCCAAGAGCCATACGGCTTTTTCTTGAGCCTCTTTTTTGCTCTTACCTGCAATCAATTGCGGCAAAACAACATTTTCAAGTGCATCAAAATCCGCCAGCAAATTATGATATTGGTAAACAAACCCTAAATAATCACGCCTTAAAGATGTGCGCAACGCATCAGAAGCCATACCGCAATCCGTTCCATCCAAAAAAACTTGTCCGCTTGATGGCTTTTCGAGCAACCCCGCAATTTGAAGAAGTGTTGATTTTCCAGAACCCGAAGGTCCGACAAGAGCAACCACTTCTTTGGGTTTGATTTCAAAATCAAGCTCTTTTAAAACGTCAAGACGCTGTCCGCCTTGATAAAAGTGCTTTGAAATATTTTTTAACTCTAATGTTGAAGTCATCCTATTCATATCTTAAAGCCTCCACTGGATCATATTTTGCTGCTCTGTAAGCGGGATAAACGGTTGCAAGAAAAGAAATCAAAAGTGCGACAACGGCAACAACAATTACTTCTATCCAATCAATTTGAGCCGGCAATTTTGATAAAAAGTAAATTTCCGCCGAGAATAAATCGCGTCCAGAAAGCATTTCAAGGAAATGTCTTACACTTTCTATGTTTTTGCAAAAAACAATACCTAAAGCGACACCAATCAAGGTCCCGATAACACCGATATATGCACCAGCCATCATAAAAACACGCATAATCATCCATTTCGTTGCCCCCATTGTGCGTAAAATGGCAACATCACGGCATTTATCTTTCACAAGCATAATAAGTCCCGTTATGATATTAAAAGCTGCAACTAAAATAATCAGTGTTAAAATCAAAAACATCACATTACGCTCAACATCAATAGCATTAAAAAAAGCTGCATTACTTTGCTTAAAATCATACACATACGCATCAAGACCAACGCTTTCCTCTATAAGTTTGCGCATATTTTTCAAGTCATCACTGTTTTTCAAACTAACATCTATTTGAGTCGCCGCGGCATAAAGCCCAAAAAACTTCTGAGCAGCCTCCATTGGCATAAAAATCAAATTAGCATCATACTCATACATACCAACATTAAAAGTACCCAACACGGTATATGACTTCATACGTGGAACCGTTCCAAAAGCCGTCACTTTACCATTAGGAGAAATGAGAGTGACTTCATCCCCAACAACAACCCCCAATTTATCTGCCAATCTTTCACCTAAAATAATATACTCGCCATCAAAAGCTTCAACATTAACATTAGTTAGCCCTTGTCTTAAAACATCTTTTTTGATCAAGTCTTGCTTTTGGATACCTCGAACAATAGCACCTTCTGCCGTAGAGCCTGTTGAAACCAAAAGCTGTTTCTCAATCATCGGAATCGCAACCTCGACCCCATGAAGTTGTTCCAAACTATGAACAGCAGCTTTATAATCAGTAAAAGGAAAACCTGGCGTAGACACAAGCATTATATGGCCATTTAACCCTAAAATACGTGATAGAAGCTCACTTTTAAAACCATTCATCACACTCATAACAATAATCAAGGTTGCAACACCAAGTGCAATACCAGTGAAAGCGAAACCAGTAATAACCGAAATAAATCCTTCTTTCCTCTTTGCACGTAAATAACGACAGGCTACAATACGCTCAAATTTTGAAAATATCATTTATATATTCTCCATTTTAATTAAACAAATCCTTGATTTTATTAAAAAAGTTTTTTGTTTCTGGTTGGCAAGAATCATTATTGCTTAAGGCTCGAAACTCTTCCAATAGTTCTTTTTGTTTTTTATTTAAATGCATAGGTGTTTCAACTTTAATCATAACAAATAAATCTCCTCGTTTTTGACTATGCATAAAAGGCATCCCTTCGCCTTTCAAACGAATCTGTGCTCCTGTTTGAGTCCCTTCAGGAATACTAACTTCAATTTTCCTACCATCAATTCCAGGAATTTCAATGGTTCCACCAAGAGTTGCACAAACCATAGAAACAGGAATAGCAGTATATAAATTTACACCTTGTCGCTCATAAAGTTTATGTTCACGTACAGAAACATAAATATACAAATCACCCTTGGGAAAACCACTTAAACCAGCTTCACCTTCACCACTAACCCGCATTCGCACATTGTCTTCGACACCAACAGGAATCTTTACTTTAATAGTCTTTTCTACTGGCTTTACACCGTGCCCATCACATTTTTTGCATTTATCTTTTGGTGCATAACCCTGCCCCTGACAAGTTGGACAGGTTGTTTCAAAGATAAAAAAACCACCTTGCTGACGCCTGATTTTACCGGTACCATGACATGCCTCACAAACAGGAGCCTCTTTCCCATCTGCCGTACCATAGCCGTGACATGTTTCACAAGGTTCAGTCGTTTTAATCTTTATCTCTTTTTCAACACCAGCAAAAGCCTCTTCCAATGTAACTGACAAATTATAGTTCAAATCAGCCCCTCGCATATTACGTCTGGAAGACGCTCGCCCTCCTCCCATAAAGTCAGAAAAAATATTTGAAAAAACATCCGATAAATCCTCTGCGTTAAACCCGAAACCTTCGCCAAAAGGATTACCGCCCATACCATTTTGAAAAGCTCCCTTACCGTATCTATCATAAGCAGCACGTTTCTGATCATCTTTTAAAACCTCATAGGCTTCATTGATTTCCTTAAATTTCTGTTCGGCTTCTTTATTTCCAGGATTCCTATCAGGATGATATTGCATAGCCTGCTTTCTAAAAGCGCGCTTAATTTCATCCGCTGTTGCAGATTTTTCAACTCCTAAAATTTCGTAATAACTTTGTTCTGTCATATTTAGTCCTTTTTATTTTGTTCTATAAGTTTTGGACTAACCCACATTTGTCCTTCTTGTAAAAACTCAGGCAATTCTTTTAAAGCAGAAGCACCCGCTGCCTTTGCATGGCCACCTCCCCCAAACTTTGCCGCAATTTTAGAAACATCGATATCATCTTTTGCCGTATAAAAAGAAAGATTCCAACAATTCTTCTTATTCATAAAAAAATTAATCATCACATCATAATCTTCGACATTATCCAAACTATCGTAAAATTCAGAATAGCCTTGAGGAATGTTTGCGCAAATACATTTATATCCTTCAATTTCACTCACAAATGCTTGGGCACGTACCAACCGATAGTTACGATTATGTATGTATGAAAGAATAGCCCTGCCTTTTTCAACCATTGGATTTATTTCTATTTCATCTCTAATCAGTTGTCCCCAAATTTTTTCATTTGGTTTATTTACACCCAATGCCTGCATAGCATATTCAAAAGGCCGAACACGCCTATCTTCCAAGTTAAAAATATCATTCAAACCCAGAAGTTTAATACCAAGAGGCAATCGCTTGTTTGGGTAAAAGTACTGCCAAGTTAAAATAATTGCCGCAGTACCGACTTTTCGAACACCCTTAATAGGAGATTCGCCCTCTTTGACCCTTTCTTCATATTCATTAATGATTGACACATGATGATCTATCCACGTTAAATCAATTTTCTTATTAAGTTCAAACATATAATCAAGTGGTAAAGCGATATCACAAATTATAATTTTATCATGTTTTTCAATTTCATCATAAGGTATCTCAGAATCATGATTGAAGGGCAAAAATTCGACATCAGGATAGATACTTTTGACAATGGCTGCCGATCCCTTTCCGTCATGATCTGCCATATGATAAATGCACAACATTTCTAATTCCTTCCTTCTTAAAACTCAATAACCATATTATCAAATGCCGGCTGAACGTCATCAGGTGTTAGAGAATTAACCTCTTCATAATCACACTCTATTGCCATATGATTAATCAATGTTCTTTTAGGCTTTATCAAATTAACATATTCTAAAAGTTTATCAAGCTCCATATGATAAAATTCATCATAATGTGACTTAATGACCGTTAAAGGCATGATCAACAACTTTGGAGGAATCTTTATTTTTTTCAAAGCTGACTTTAAAATTTGTTTACAATCAGCAATATAAACGATTTCCCCATCATTAAAAACATACCCATTTGATGGCACCATATGACCAGAAAGTTCTAAAACACCAATTTTGACATCACCGATATAACAGTCTTGCGTTTGATCAAGAATATGCGGCGTAAGACTTGCACAAAAAGCACCCTTATCAGAACATTCATTTTTTAACAAATAAGAAAAACGTTCTTTAATTTCTTTCATCGTTTCAGAAAGAGCATATACATCTATTGGCTTGCCACTGATTCTATTGAGCTCTCTTAAATCGTCAATACCATGCAAATGATCTGCATGTGCATGTGTATAAAGCACAGCATCAACAAATCGAATATTGTTATCTAAAAGTTGTTGCCGCAAATCTGGCGATGTATCAATCAAGAATTTTGTTGTTCCAAAATCAATATAAGTGCCGATACGTCGGCGTCTGTTTTTAGGGTTGTTAGGATCACACCTTCCCCAACCTTTTGCAAGTGCAGGAACACCTGGGGCAGCGCCGGTACCCATCATAATAACCTTAGTCATTGTTCTTTGCCTTATCAAATAAATCAAAAAAATTTTGCGTTGTTACCCTTTCAAGATCTTCTAAATTCATCCCCTTGATATCCGCTAAAACCCCAGCTGTATGCACAATATATGAAGGCTCATTTGTTTTGCCACGCATTGGAACAGGTGCCAAATAGGGCGTATCAGTCTCTAGAAGAAGCCTTTCTACAGGAATTATTTTAAAAGAGTCTCTTAAATTGTCAGCATTTTTAAATGTAATCATTCCTGACGCGGAAATATAAAAACCAAGTTTTAAAGCCTCTTGAGCAAGCCACTGAGTGGAACTATAACAATGAATAACTCCTTTAAAAGGTTTTCTTTTATAAGCATTAGAAAGTAATTCTATTGTATCCGCTTCAGCATCTCTAGTATGAATAATAATTGGCAGTCCACTTTCTTGTGCGGCCTCAATCATCATTTTAAAAATCTTAATCTGAATATCTTTCGGCGCAAAATCATAAAAATAATCAAGACCGCACTCACCAATCGCCACAATTTCGGGTTTTTGAGCATTTAAAAGTACTTCATCAAGCTTTACAGAAGAAAAGTGTAATGCATCATGCGGATGTACACCTGTCACAGTCCAAACATGAGCAAAACGATGGCATATTTCAATTTGCCTTTCAAGTTCATCAAATTTTCCTCCCGCATTTAAGAAATATTGGACACCAACCATATGTGCGCGATTAACAACTTCGTCTAAATGATTATAAATTTCCTCGGAAGATAAATGACAATGACTATCAACAAACATCTCACATCACCTTCGTTATCATATTAAAAATGTTCATCAGAGCTTGCCGTTTATCCATGTTGACCCCAACAACATCGTGACTAATTTTGATAATTTCAGAATAAATGCCGACTAAAGATTCATTCTCTCCTGACTTAACTAAATCAGAAACACATTTCAAAATAAGTTCAAGAGTTAATTGCCAAACATTTTCATCGGCATTAGCATTCTTTGCCAAATCCAGAGCAACAGACAAATCAAAATGTTTTCCTTCATACAAAACAGATTGTATATCTTTATATGTTTTCAAGCCATTATTCAAGGCATATTTCATAGCCGTCCCGATACTTCCTTGCGAAATGTGAGAGAGTATTTGTACATCTTTTTGAGATAAATCAGTCATATACCTTCGTAAAAGCGTTGCAACATTTTGTTCACTCAACGGTTCCAGATTAAGCTTAGCACAACGTGAACGAATAGTGGGTAGTAAATGATTGGGATTGTGACATATAAGAAGTAAAATACTTTTTGCAGGTGGTTCTTCTAAAATTTTCAATATGGCATTAGCACTTGCCACATTCAGCTCATCAATACTGTCTATCAACACAACGCGCCAACTGCCATCAAAAGACTTCTTACTTAAAAACGCATTAATTTCACGAATCTCATCAACTTTAATAACACTAGATTTCCTTAAATCTTGTAATGCTTCATCATCTAAAGGTTCACCATCTTTAATGGCTTTAATAATTTTTTTTTGATCTGTTTCGATATAACCACGCTCGATAAGCTTAAAATTCGGATGCGATCCGCTCGAAATTTGTGCTGCAGTTGCACTTTGTGGTGAGATATTTAAAGAAGTATAACTTGAAATATCTTGTCCTCTTACTTCAAGTAAAAAACGAGCGATTTTATAGGCAAATGTCGCCTTGCCAATACCTTCAATACCCGAAATAAGCCATGCATGATGAAGTGCATTTTTTTTAAAAGACTCCAAAAACAAATGCTCGGCTTTCTCATGTCCAATCAAATAAAAATTATCTTTCGGCGCAATATATTCCATTATTATATGCCAAACCTTTCTTTCACAGCCTTCAAAACATCTTGATGCAGTGCTTGGATAGATTTGTTTGCATCTAAGACGATACAACGATCAGGCTCCTCTTTAGCAATCTCTATATAACCGTACCTTAAATTTTGATGCCA
>Ga0310690_10000626_pt1 | contig 72702 bp, 71 predicted proteins | sample AusTroGonzalo_MG_2_FD_207661 | JGI IMG/M metagenome (GOLD analysis project Ga0310690, IMG submission 207661) | Bovine rumen microbial communities from tropical cattle in Woodstock, Queensland, Australia - Gonzalo_04 (v2) (version 2) | ecosystem: Host-associated > Mammals > Digestive system >...
CGTGAGTCCTTCTTTTCGCAGTTCTTGTCTTGGACTGCCTTCTTTTAGGATGTGCCATTTTGTTTTGTTTTTATTATTGTTGTTATTCGTTATCTGAATCCATCAGGCTGTTGAGAGCATCCCAACGGGGATCTGTAGCACCGGTATCTTCAATTGCGCCTTCCTCGTCACCTTCCTCGGCACTGTGCTCGTCAAGCTTCTCCATCATTCCTTTGTTGCATTTGCCCGGAGCGTGGGTATGCTTGATCGGTATGGCCAAAGCTATGAACTCATAGATATACCATGCCACATTCACAATACCTTTGTCCTCAGGGACCACAACGATATCACCGTCATCGGCAAAATCAGGGCCAAGCTTAACCTTAAGCTCGCCTGTATTATTCTCGATTTCAAGCGGCATATCGTCAAGGCAACGGTCACATGTCACTATAACCGTACCTGCAACTTTAAAACTGAGATGATATACACCGGATGCCTTGGTAACCTTAAGGTCTACGTTCACCTTGCCGCGCTGAACCTCCTCGCCCTCCACGATACTGAAGAACTCCTGGTCAACGGTCCAACTGTAAGAGGAATTAGCCTCTGTAAGCCCCTTCAGGTCAACGTTATATTTATCCAGTCTTCCCATCAAACAATTTTTTCGGGGCACAAAGATACGATATTATTTTTTCAAAGGAAAAGGATTAAGATTTTTTTTATCTCGGCAGCTCTATGCGGAATGTAGTGCCTTTGCCGATTTCAGAGTGGGCTACGTAGATTTTACCTTTGTGATACTCAGTAACTATGCGTTTGGCAAGCGAGAGGCCCAAGCCCCAACCGCGTTCCTTGGTAGTATAGCCCGGATCAAATACGCTGCGCCATGAATTCTTGGCTATTCCCTTGCCGGTATCAGTTACATCTATCGTAACCCAATTCTTATCCTCTTTGAGCTTTATGGTCAGTTTTCCCTTGCCGCCCATGGCATCAACCGCATTCTTGCAGATATTCTCTATAACCCATCCGAACAATGAGGCGTTGACCTTGGCATTGACGGGAGGATTGGGGAAGTCGCGTACAAACCTGACTGTTGCAGGTGAGCGATGTTCCACATAATCTATCACTCCGTCAAGTACGCCTACCATATCGGCCTGTACGGGCTCCGGCATAGAACCTATCTTTGAGAAACGTTCGGCCACCATCTGGAGACGGCTTACATCCTTTTCCATCTCTACGATGAGGTCATCATCATATTTGTCCTTAAGCAGTTCGGTCCATGCCATAAGCGACGATATGGGCGTCCCCAGCTGATGGGCAGTTTCCTTGGATAGCCCCACCCATACGCGGTTCTGTTCAGTTTTCTTGAAACTGAGCAATGCGAAGATGGCAATCAGCACAAACAGGAAGACAACTGCGAGTTGGATATAGGGATATACCGTCAGGCGGTTTAACATAAGAGACTCGTCATAGCAGACCTCATAGAATCTTTCATTATCCTCATCATCAAACATGATTCTGATTGAGTTGCCGTTTGCACGCATACGGTGTGCATAATCATTAAGGAATGCGGTAGTGTCCCTTTTGCCTATTTCAATATTAAGCCAACTCACTACGCTCTCATTCTCATCGGTTATTATGACCGGAATGGTCTTGTTGCCCGATATCACAGCCAGGACAAGCCCCAGGTCCGTATTCTCATCAGCGGCATTGATGGCCTGGTACGCTTGGGCAAAGACTTCCATCTTGCTGTGCTCCTCGCGTGAAAGATCCTTGACAAGGGACTGGGACACAAACAGCGATATGAAAGCAATGATTATCGCTACTATTATGAGGATGGTCCTGATGCGTTTGAACTCTCTGATTTTTCTCATTTACTGCGCCGTATATTGAGGTCGGCAATGAATAAACGGATTATCAGGACAGATATTGTACCCGATGGTCAAAGCCTGAACAGACTACATGCATTTTTATTCGTGACCCGGGCTATATAATCAGGCGTACAGCCGTAGACCTGTGCTACCCGCTGTGCGGTATATACTATGAATGAAGGCTCGTTGCGTTTACCTCTGAAAGGCACCGGAGGCAGATAAGGGCAATCAGTTTCAAGTACTATCCTTTCAATAGGTATAAGCGGCAGGACATCCGGCAATGATGACTTCTTGTATGTAAGTACGCCTCCTATCCCGAACATGAAACCACCGAATTCCATAAGTGCCCGGGCCTGATCCGCACTGCCGTTAAAGCAATGGAATACGCCCCTTAGCGGAGTATCCCTGTAATCAGACATCACTCCATAGAGCTCATCGAAAGAATCCCTTGAATGTATCACTATGGGAAGGTCATATTCCAACGCCCACTCTATCTGTGCCCTGAAAGAAACTTTCTGGTCATCAAGTCGGGTTTTATCCCAATAAAGGTCCAGCCCCGTCTCTCCTATTCCTATAAAACGGTGTGCTCCACCCTCTTTCCGATCATCATCAAGGATGGCCTTAAGTTCTGAGAGCTGGCTGTGGAAATCATCTGACAGATCCTCGGGATGCAGTCCGATGACAGGCAGGCACAGATCCGGCCATGTGTCACACACACGGATCAATCCGGGAAGCGTATCGGGATTTATGTTAGGAAGCAGAAGCCTTTCCAGTCCGGCCTCACGAGCGCGTGCCATTACATCGTCAAGGTCTTCCCGGAAAGCTTCATCATAAACGTGACAGTGAGTGTCAATCAGTTTCACCTTTGCGGTAATAATAAATCAGTCCGTAATCACGGCAGGTCCTGAGTTTCTTATCACCTGCCAGGTCAGAGAAATAGTTCTCTATGGAGTTCCAGACCTCAAGGATTATCTCATCTATCTGAGGGCGCATCAGTGACACCACCATAAGGCTTTCATCAGTCAGCTGGCGCAGTTCACACTGTTTGTCGTAGAGTTCCTTGAACAGGTCATAATGAACCGCCACCTTTGCTATGGTAGGATTATAGATAGGAATACCGCCTTTCTCGGTCCTTGTCTTTTCACCGCGGATGGTGTTTTCGCAGCAACGGATTACGGCAATGTCACTTGACATATCCGGAAGCTCACCGGAGTTTACTTCAATGGCATAGTATGCCCTGTCAGAAGATTTCATCTCACCGCGCTTGACACACATGTTGAATACCGTAAGAAAATGCGAGACATACATCTTGGCATTCTTAAGCCGGGCCTGATAAGCGTCAGACTTTGAATAGTTTACCTGTGTCTCAAGCGATTTTACATAACGGTCCACCGCATCCTTGAACTGCTGCAGTTTCTTGTCAGCCCTGTTGAACAGTTCAGGTGATATTACAGGAGCATAATACTCGCTGTTTCGCATTTTGGCAATGGCAGTCTCCAGAGAACGGATTCTTGCTTTGTCTGTGTTGGGTAATCTTCTGTAAGGCATAATCAGTTTAGGTTCAGTAATTAAAGGACTCTATTAATCAAACTGCCGGCATACTCTTTCAGTGCCTGTTTACGGGACTCCGGCAAATGTACGTAATCAAGTTTCTTAAGGGCGTCGGCAAAATATGAGCCTATCAGCTTCTCTGACATCTCCCTGACACCCACTGCATCGTATATGGCACGCACGCCGTCTATCTTGGACTGCGGGTCATCACCGTCATAAGCAGCCCAACGGTCCATCTCCTCTCTTTGAGACCGGTCTGCCAGCCTATATGCGTTGATGTAAAGATATGTCTTCTTGTTGCAAAGGATGTCACCTCCTATCTTCTTGCCGAACACGGCGGGATCCCCGTATACATCCAGCAGGTCATCCTGAAGCTGGAAAGCCAGACCTATCTTCTCTCCGAATTCATACATGAGCTTGGCATCGGTCTCTGACGCCCCGCCCAGCAAGACTCCCATCTCTGCGCATGCCGCAAGCAGAACAGAGGTCTTGAGTCTGATCATCTCTATATATTCGGCTTCAGTCACATCATCACGTGACTCAAACTCCATGTCATACTGCTGACCCTCCATTATACCCGTAAAGGTCTCATTGGCAATGTCAAGAATCCTTTTCAGGTTTTTGTCCGATGCCTTTACCAGATACCTGTATGCCAGAACAAGCATTCCGTCTCCGGAAAGGATGGCGGCGTTCTCATTCCATTTCCTGTGGACAGTGGCTTTGCCGCGGCGCATATCGGCCCTATCCATAAGGTCATCATGAAGCAGAGTAAAGTTATGGAAGATCTCCATTCCCGCAGCGATGTTGAAAACCGCCTCAATATCATCGGCATACATGTTATAGGCCATGATAAGGAACGTAGGACGTATCCGCTTGCCGCCCAGGGACAGCACATACCTTATGGGAGCATACAACTCATCCGGTTCACGGGAATAATCCAGTGACTGAAGATAGCTCTCAAAGCTCTCCTGTATTTGCCCGACAGATTTCATCAGGGCAAAAGTAACAAGTTGTTTCGGAAAAACACAATAAAACGAATATAAAAAACGAAGAGACCCAAAAAGGCCTCTTCGCAATAAATCCCTTTAACGTCAATTACTGGAGACGATAGTTGATAGGAAGCGTGAATTTGCAGCGAACCTCCTTACCACGCTGCTTACCGGGCTTCCATGGCGGCAATAGGTTCACGACTCGGATAGCCTCCTTGTCTGCTGACGGATGAAGTCCCTTTACAACCTCCGGCTGAACGATCCTGCCATCCTTCTCAACAATGAAAGATACGATTACACGACCCTGGATACCGTTTTCACGACATATTGCAGGGTACTTAAGGTTCTTTCTGATGAATTCATTAAGAGCCGCATAGCCGCCCGGGAACTCAGGCTGATCCTCTACGACCATGAATATCTCCTCCTCCTCAGGCTCCGGCTCAACCTCGATAAAGTCCATCTCATCAAGGTCAACCCATTCAATCTGGTCCTCCTGAGAAGCCATTATATCCTCCATCTCTTCTGAGTCATCGTCCACAATCTTAATGACATCGGCAGTCTTTACGGCTGCAGGTGGTGGCGGAACGGTTTTCTTTTCAGGCAGAGTGATAGGAACCATCTCTTCCGTCATAGAAACATCTCTGGACATGTAAAGTTCGGAGTTGTCCTCAACCTCCCTCTGTGTCCACTCCAAAGCCACGAACATGACTGACAGAGCCATTACAAAACCTATCAGGAGTGAAGTTCCCTTGCTCCTTTCAAGATCCGCTTTTTCTGACTTCTTAATTTCCATAATTATATTAGTTTAGTCTTTAGGCACTTTGATTATTCTAGCGCAAAAATACTACTCTTTTTGTCATCCCGAATAACAAAAGCCCTTTTTTGTGTATTTTTAATACTTGGAAAGGTCTCCTGTTTCTTCCCTTATCCATCTCAATAACGTCAGTTTGCAGACAATACGTCTTCAATCATAAAAAAAAATCATATCCGTACTATGGATCCGTGTACCAACCGGGCTTTAAAAACGTTATTAATAAAAGGTATGTTCCATACGTTTTTTGTACATTTGTTCCCGATGAAAAGAAACCTCCGGACATTAGCTTTGGCTTTATTGCTCATTGCGGCAGACACTATTCAGGCGCAGAGTCTGGAGAGTTCATTTGAATTCCTCAAGCTCCCCATGTCAGCCCACAGCTCTTCACTTGGAGGGCATGCCGTATCGCTTGACGAGTCTGATCCGGCACTGTTCATCCAGAACCCCGCCCTGCTCACGTCCGTAGACCAAAGGATCCTGGGGCTGAATGCCATGACATGGTTCTCAGGCACCACCATCGCAGGTGCACAGTTCTGCAATCTGTTTGACGAGCGCTCCCGATATGCTTTCAACGCCCGTTACGTGAATTACGGCGAAATGCCCGAGACAACGCCTGACGGCACCGTGACAGGCACATTCCGTGCCAAGGACATGGCCGTGGGAGCCACATACTCTTACATGCTTACGGATAACCTGAGTGGCGGACTGACCGGCAATTTCATCTGTTCCAGATACGGTTCAATGACATCAATCGCCATAGGCGTTGACCTGGGACTGCTTTATTCATCACCTGAAAACGGCTTTTCGGCAGGCCTTTCAGCCTTGAACCTGGGCGGACAGATCAAGGCTTTTGAGAACACATTCCAGAAAATGCCTTTTGACCTTGTGGCCGGCATGTCGTTCCGTCTCAGCCATGCACCTCTCAGATTCAGTCTCTCCATGGACAATCTGACCCGATGGAAGAAATCCGATTACCATTTTGCCGAGGATGCCAATCCCCGGTTCGGAGACATATTGAGACGTCACATATCGGCGGGAGTTGACCTGCTGTTGACTGATAAGTTCTACATCGCAGCCGGACTGAACATGCGTAACCGCATAGAGTTGGGCGGTGAAGGCAAGAAGGGACTGACAGGAATCACATTAGGCACGGGCCTTAGATTAGGCCGAGTCATGTTTGACCTTTCGTACGGCAAATACCAGGTATCTGAATCATCATTAATCTGTAATTTCGCTTTCAGCATATGAAAAAGATAATCATAGCAATGGACGGCCATTCGTCATGCGGTAAAAGCACGATGGCCAAGACACTGGCCAAGAAGATTGGATATACCTATATCGACACCGGTGCCATGTACCGTGCCGTAACCCTTTACTCGATGCGCCGCGGATTCATTGGTCCTGACGGTAAGATTGATGAAGAATCCCTGCACAGGGAACTGCCTCAGATAAAGATATCATTCGGACACGAAAACGGCCAGCAGTACACCATCCTTAATGGTGAAAACGTGGAACGTGAGATCCGGGGAATGGATGTTTCCAGTCACGTCAGCCCCATATCGGCCATAGGATTCGTAAGGGAAGCCATGGTAAAACTACAGCGCGAGATGGGTAAGCAGGGCGCCATCATAATGGACGGCCGCGACATAGGTACAACCGTATTCCCAAATGCCCAACTCAAGATATTCGTAACGGCAAGTGATGAGATCCGTGCCCGCCGCCGTTTTGACGAGCTTACCGCCAAAGGTGAGAATCCCGTATATGAGGATGTGCTCAAGAATGTACGTGAGCGTGATTACATAGACTCACACCGTGCCGTCTCTCCATTGCGTAAGGCCGATGACGCCATAGTGCTTGACAACAGCAACCTTACGTTTGACGAGCAGGACAAATGGCTTATGGACCAATACCTCAAGGCTGCCGCCGATTGACCCCTTATGACAGTAGAGATAGACAACGACTCCGGTTTCTGTTTCGGCGTGCTCTCCGCAATAGGCAAGGCCGAGGATGAACTGCGTCATGGAGACGAGTTGTTCTGTCTTGGAGACATAGTGCATAACGGCATTGAGTGCGAGCGGCTTCAGGGCCTGGGACTCAAAACCATAAATCATGAACAGTTAAGTTCCCTCAAAGGTGCCAAGGTGTTGTTGCGTGCACACGGAGAACCTCCTTCCACATACCTTACGGCAAGGAGGAACGGGATAACCCTTATAGACGCCACATGTCCTGTGGTACTCAAGCTGCAGCAGCGTATCCACCGCCAGTATCAGGAACTGGATCCGTCCACAGGCCAGATAGTGATATTCGGACAGAAGGGACATGCCGAAGTTCTGGGACTGGTAGGCCAGACTGACGGTACGGCCATAGTCATCGAATCTGCCGATGAGATAGACCGTATTGATTTCAGCAAAGATATCTTCCTGTACTCACAGACAACCAAATCAGCTTCAAGCTACAGCCAACTCATTGAGAAGATTGCCGCACGCGTACCCGCCGACCGTAAGTTCATCCACAACAACACCGTTTGCGGACAGGTGTCACACCGGCGCGAAAACATACGTGAGTTTGCAAGCCGTCATGACGTGATACTGTTCGTATCAGGCCGGAAGAGCTCAAACGGGAAGGTGCTTTTCAATGAATGCCTCAATGTCAATCCCAGATCCTATATGATAGAGAGCAAGGAAGACATTGACTTCAAAAAACTGGAGGGGGCCCAGTCTGTTGGAATCTGCGGAGCGACCTCAACCCCCAAATGGCTGATGGAGGATTGCAGGGACTACATCCTTAAAAGAAAATACTAACCTAAATACATCCCAACGCTTATGAGTTTGAAGTATAACGAGATCGGAAAGACCGGAATGAAAGTGGCCCGTCTGGCATTCGGAGCCTCATCACTTGGAGGAGTCTTCCATGAAATCAATGAGAAGAGAGCCATAGAAGCTGTGTTCACCGCTGTGGACAACGGCCTGAACTTCATCGACGTATCACCCTACTACGGCCATTACAAGGCAGAGACCGTGCTGGGCAAGGCCCTCAAGGATATCCCGCGTGACAAATACTATCTGTCAACCAAGGTGGGCCGATACGGCAAGGACGGCGTCAACACCTGGGATTACAGCGCCAAACGCGCAACCGAGAGCGTCTATGAAAGCATGGAGCGCCTGAATATTGACCACATAGACCTTATCAATGTGCATGACATTGAGTTCCAGGCTGCCCTGCCCGGTGGTCTGCAGAAGGTAGTGGATGAGACCCTGCCCGCACTTGTTGAACTGCGCGACAAGGGTATCGTAAGCCACGTAGGCATCACTGACCTCCAGCTTGAAAACCTCAAATGGGTGGTTGACCACGCTCCGGCCGGAACCGTAGAGAGCGTACTCAACTTCTGTCATTTCTGCCTTAACGATGACAAACTCAATGACTATCTGGGTTACTTTGAGCAGAAAGGCATAGGCGTAATCAACGCATCACCGCTGGCTATGGGATTGCTCTCAGAGCGCGGTGTACCCGATTGGCATCCGGCTCCCAAACCGTTGGTCGAGGCCTGCGCAAAGGCGGCACAGCACTGCAAATCACGCGGCACTTCCATTGAGAAACTGGCTGTACAATACTCCTACAGCAACCCGCGCATTGCCACCAACCTGTTCAGCTCGGCCAATCCAGACAACGTGCTCAAGAACATCAAGGCCGTTCAGGAGCCGCTTGACTGGGATCTGGTATTTGAGGTTCGTGAAATCATAGGAGACCAGAAGAGAGTAACCTGGTGCAACTCATGATGAAGATCATTGACACCCACTCACACCTGTGGCTGCGTCAGGACACCGTAGTTAACGGCATGCCCATACGCACGCTTGATAACGGGCGTTCCCTGTTTATGGGTGAGGTACGCCAGATGGTTCCCCCGTTCATCATTGACGGCCGCAACACTGCCGAGATATTCCTCTCCAACATGGATTACGCCCAGGTGACCGCTGCGGTTGTGGTTCAGGAATTCATCGATGGTATCCAGAACGATTATCTGGCCGATGTCCAGAAACGCTATCCTGAACGCTTCATCGTATGCGGTATGGCTGATTACCGCATTCCCGGCTGGCTTCAGCAGGCAAAAGAGCTGATTAACCAGGGATTCCGCGGCATAGCCATTCCCGGGCACAGACTGCAGACTCCCAATGGACGAATCAGCCTGACCTGCCCTGAAATGATGGAATTGTTCCGTATCATGCAGGATAAAGGCGTGTTCCTTTCCATAACACTTGAGGACGGAGCTGCGCAGGTGCCTGAAATGGAAGAGATCATTCAGGAATTCCCCAACCTGAAGATTGCCGTAGGCCATTTCGGTATGGTCACTGTTCCGGGATGGATGGAACAGATCCGCCTGGCGCGTCACAAGAACGTGATGATTGAATCTGGTGGTATAACATGGCTTTTCAACGATGAATTCTACCCGTTCAAAGGTGCCGTCAAAGCTATACGTCAGGCAGCCGATGAGGTTGGCATGGACAAGCTGATGTGGGGATCGGACTACCCTCGCACCATCACCGCCATCACCTACCGGATGTCTTATGATTTCATACTCAAAACCACTGAATTGACCGATGAATCCAAGGCTAAGTTCCTAGGCCTTAACGCGGTCAAGTTCTACGGTATAAACACAGATATAGATTTACCTTACATAAAAAATATGTCAGAATGAGTCAGAACGCCAAATCAAAAACCTTTACCGTTGCACTGTCAATGGTGATCTGCCTGTTTTTCCTATGGGCAATAAGCAATAACCTGCTTTCATCGGTCGTCAAGAAGATGATGACCCTGTTTGATATAGACCAGGCCAAGGCCGAGTTCGTAGAAACCTCATATTGGTTTGCCTACTTCCTGTTCCCCATACCTATAGCCATGTTCATGAAGCGTTTCAGCTACAAGGCAGGTATTGTACTGGGACTGCTTATCGCAGCTGTAGGCGGACTGTTGTTTATGCCAGTTACGCGCATCCACAGTTTCCCGCTCTACCTGTGCGCCTTCTTTATCGTGGCCATCGGTATGTGCTTCCTTGAGACTGCCGCCAACCCTTACGTTACCGAGTTGGGTGATCCGGCCACGGCACCGCGCCGACTCAATCTGGCACAGGCTTTCAACGGACTGGGTGCTTTCGTGGCCGCCATGTTCCTCAGCAAGATAATACTGGGAACCGGGACAAATACATCGGTGGAAACGGAGATTCACACCTTCCGTATGACATATGCCATATTCGCTATTGTGCTTATAGTCATTGCGGTTGTATTCATCTTTACCCGTCTGCCCCGCATACAGGCCGAAGATGCCGATGAAATCAACAAAAAACTCATCTCATTCAGTGTGCTCAAACGCAGCCATCTGCGTAACGGTGTCATTGCCCAGTTCTTCTACAACGGAGGCCAGACAGCCGTAAACAGCCTGTTCCTGGTTTACTGCATCAACTACGTAGGTATGAGCAACAGCCAGGCTACCACATTCTTCGGGTTCTACATGCTGTTCTTCCTGCTGGGCCGATGGATTGGCACTACGCTCATGGTCAGGTTCCGTCCCGAGAACATGCTTGTGGTTTACGGAATTGCCAACGTGCTGCTCTGTATTATTGTATGTATCGTGGGTGGTAAGGCTGCCGTATTTGCAATGATGGGAATATCATTCTTCATGTCAATAATGTATCCCACCCAGTTCTCTCTTGCACTGGTGGATCTTAAGGGTGATACAAAGAGCGGATCGGCATTCCTGGTTATGGCCATAGTGGGCAACTCGATACTGCCCATCCTGACTGCTTACGTACAGAAATCAATGGCTAACCCCAATATAGCATACATCATTCCGCTGATTTGCTTTGCCGTTTGCGCATGGTACGGCTGGAAGGGACATAAAGTAGTAGATTAAATGAGACAGATTAGGATTCCCGAACAGGGAAAGATGATTATTGAGGAGGCCCAAAAGCCGCAAGCCGGCCAGGGCGAGGTACTGCTCAAGATAAAATACGTAGGATTCTGCGGATCTGACCTGAATACATTCCTGGGCCGCAACCTTATGGCTAAAGAGGCCGTCATTCCCGGTCATGAGATAGGAGCCACCATAGAGAGCGTAGGTCCCGATGTTCCCAAGTCACTCGTTGCCGGAATGACGGTAACGGTAAACCCATACACCAACTGCGGTCACTGCGCAGCCTGCCGTTCGGGGCATCCCAACGCCTGCGAATTCAACGAGACATTGGGCGTGCAGAGGGACGGCGCCATGCGTGACTATATGGTACTCCCGTGTCAGAAAATTATCCCGGCTCCTGGCATATCGGCACGTGACTGCGCCCTGATAGAGCCCATGAGCGTAGGGTTCCACGCGGTATCCCGCGCTCAGGTAACTGACTCAGACACCGTACTTGTATTCGGTTGCGGAATGATAGGCGTTGGAGCCATAGTCCGTGCTTCACTTCGTGGTGCTACCGTGATAGCAGTTGACCTGGACAATGACAAACTGGCTCTGGCCCGCCGTCTGGGTGCAGCCCACACCATCAACTCCAAAGAAGAGGACCTGCATGCCAGATTGACTGAATTGACCGGTGGATTGGGACCAACCGTAGTAGTCGAGGCCGTAGGCAGCGTGCCTACGTATCAGGCAGCCATTGATGAGGTTGCGTTCTCCGGGCGTGTGGTCTGCATCGGCTATTCCAAGAATGACGTGACTTTCCATACCGGACTCTTTGTCAAAAAGGAGATCAACATCCATGGATCGCGCAACGCCCTGCCCTCTGACTTTGAGGCCGTAATCCGCTACCTCCAGCGTGGCACCTGCCCCAAGGATGAACTGATCTCTGCCGTAGTCAAGCCTGATGAGGCTCTCTCTGCGATGCAGAAATGGGTCGAAGCGCCCGGCAAAGTCTTCCGTATTCTGGTGGACTTCAATTGACACTGCATCAAAATAGGCCTAGGGTCTAAGGGAGTCTCGCACCCACGCGAGACTAGTGGGAGGGCGTTCTCCCGGAGGCCCTATGGCCTATTTTGAAGTGGGGTCAATTGTCAGCCTCCTCAGCATCGAGGGACCTGATCTGGGCGAGCAGGTCATCGGCTTCCTTCTTGAGAGTCTCGATCTTTTCCTTGATGGCATCCACGAAGCCGTTACCAGTCTTGCTGGAAGCATTCATGAAGCCCAGATTGTTCTCATAGGTCTGAATCTCGCTCTTCTTCTGCTCATACTGACGCTGCAGTCTCTCACGCGGTGAACCTGCCTCGCGGGCAGCACCTCCACGTTGTGACTGACGGCCACGTTTGGTGCTTATCACACTGCCGAAGGATTCTGTCAGAGCCTTGAATTCGGCAGCGATCTTATCCTTGACCTTGAAAGGTACGAAACCTATGCCGTTCCACTCGTCAACAAGTTGCTGGATAGCCTGAACATCATCATCTGTCAGATTTGCGGCATCAAAGGCCTTGAGTTTGGCAAGAATCTCCTTCTTGGCTGCCAGGTTGGTATTCTCCTCATGCTTCTTGGATGAGGTATTCTTGTCACGCTGCTCGTAGAAGTAGTCACAGGCGCCGATAAAACGTTTCCATATAGTATTGGTATACTTTTTCTGAACGGGACCTATCTCACGCCACTGCTTCTGGAGCTCAGCCATCTTTTCACCGGTAGCTTTCCAGTCTGTGCTGTCCTTGAGAGCCTCGGCCTGCTCACAAAGAGCGGTCTTCTTCTCGAGGTTAGCCGTCATATCGGTCTTGGCCTGCTTGAAGAACTCTCCCTTCTTACTGAAGAATGAATCACAGGCTGCACGGAAACGCTCAAATATCTTCTGGTTCTGCTTGGCGGGAGCAAAACCTATATCCTTCCATTTTTTCTGCAATGCAAGCACCTCCTGTGTCTTGTCGTTCCAATGCTGGAAGGTGGTCAGTTTGTCAAATTCAATTGCCTCAAGCAGCTCACAGATAACGGTCTTCTGGTCAAGATTCTCTTTCTCCTTATCCTTGATCTGCTCAAAATGCTGCTGATGACGCTTGTTGATTACAGTAGATGCGGCTTTGAAGCGCTCCCATATCTCTTCTCTGGACTCCTTGGATACAGGACCCGTCTCGCGGTAGTCCTGATGCAGTTTCTGGAGTTTACGGAATGCTGCCACTATATCCGGTTCATCAGCAAGCTTCTCGGCCTCCTCGCAGATGGCAATCTTGGCCTCCATGTTCTTCTTGAAATCATACTCGCGGAACTCGTTGTTGAGTTTCTGTATGTCATAGAACTGCTCGGCGTACTGCTGGTATGCTTTCCAGAGCTCGTTAGCCTTATCGGCAGGAACTTCCTTTATCTCTTTCCACTCCTGGAGGATGGCTTTGAACTCATTGTATGAAGCGCCTTCAGTATTAGCCTTCTCTATGAGTGCCTTGAAACGGTCAAGCAGCACCAGTTTTTTCTTATAATTCTCCTTACGGACTATCTCAAGAGCCTCAAGAGCTGCGGCTTTCTTCTCCTTTATTATATTCATGAGCTTGCGGAACTGTTCCTCAAGCGGATCCGGTTCAGGTTTGAATTCCTCGGCTGTACCTCCACCGGCCACAAATGCGGCCACCTGCTCTTCCTGGGCTGCCCTCTGCAACTTGTAGAAGGACTGTTTGAGACTTTCCAGCTCCTGACGCTTGGCAATGTTGATGTCACCCACAATCTCCTGCAGGTGTGCGATTATACTTTCTCTGGTAAGCGGAGCCTCTTGGGTCTTATCTTCAGCTTCAACCTCAGCGGGAGCCTGTTCAACAGGGGTTACCTCCTCAATCACCTCTTTTTTCTCTTCCTCATCCATAACGGGAATCCTTTTACATTGTTAATACCTTGCAAAAGATGCAAATAAAAACAATTCTGCTCAAAGCACCAAATTTCAGATTCCTTTTTGCGCCTCTCAGAGGATTAGGGTGATGACCAGCATATAGATTCCCATGCCCAGAAGGTCATTGGTTATCTGGACGAAAGGACCGGTGGCTATGGCAGGGTCTATATGGATTTTCTCAAACAGAAGCGGGAGCAGGGTACCCCACAGCGTACCTATCAGCACCAGTGCGAACATACTTCCGGGAACGGCATATGTCACAGGATCGGACCAGCCGAACGCCCATACATTGTAACCCAGCACCAGGAGTGAAAGCACGATGGCATTGAGAAGGGCTACGGCGCTCTCCTTGAAAACCTGCTTTATTATGTTTGACGTATTGAGTGAACCGTTTGCCAGGCCCTGTACCACAAGAGCCGATGACTGTGTACCCACGTTACCTCCGGTACCTCCGATAAGCGGAATGAAGAAGAGCAGCGACGTTGCTGCGGCAAACGCAGTCTCAAAATGTTCAAGAAGCTTGGAGTTGAGGATACCTCCCAATATACCTATCAGCAGCCACGGGATACGCGACATCATCTGACGGAACACGCTGTCATCGGTCTCGACGTCACCGGTAAGACCAGATGCCATCTGGTAGTCATGCTCCTGCTGCTCACGCAACTCATCGATGACATCATCAACCGTGATCTGGCCCTGCAGCCGCCCTATGCTGTCAACAACCGGTACTGACACCAGATTATACTTTTCAATCAGCTGGACCACATCATCGATGGGGGTATCTACCTTGGTGCTTATCACATCCTCATCCATCACGTACTTTACCTTTGATACGGACGGGTTGGTAATCATCTTCTTGAGCGGGAACACGCCCTTAAGGCGGCCGTCATCATCAACCACATAGACGTTGTATATGTCATCCAGGTCCTCGGCCTGCTTGCGCATCTCCTGAAGGCACTCCGGCATGGACATATTCTCATTTACCACCACCATCTCGGTACCCATCAGACCACCGGCGGTATCCTCGTCATACTGCATCAGGTCGACGATATCGCTGGCCTGTTCTATATCACCGATGTGGGCAAGCACCTCCTCCTGCTTGTCCTCGTCCAAATCCTGGATGATATCCACGGCATCATCGGTATCCATGTTGTCGATGAACTTGGATGCGATGACCTCGGACGGGAGTTCATCCAGCAACCTCTTACGGTTGTCCTCATCCATCTCGACCAGCACATCGGCCGCCGTCTCGTTATCCAGCTGACGGTATACCAACCGGGCATCCTCAACGTCCAGTTCATCGCACAGTTCGGCGATATCGGCGGGATGCATCTCATCCAGGATGGCCTTGAGCTGGGTGGCATCCTGCTTCTCAATCACTTCAAGAATGTTATCCAGAAATTCCTTCTCCATAGTTCTGAATATTTCGGCCCTGAAGCGGGGCCAGGTAAACTTTTGGTTTTTCTATCTCTACGGTATTCAGGCCTTGCCTTCTACCATCAGTGTCAGTCTTATGAAGTCTTCAACTGACAGTTGCTCCGGACGTTTGTCCAGATACGGGCATTCCGCCGGTAGAGGAGAGTCTTTCTCATAGACCTGTCTTAAGGAGTTTCGCAACATCTTGCGGCGCATTCCGAACGTGGATTTCACAATCTTGCGGAACAGGGCCTCGTTGCACTCCAATGAGCGGCGTTCGTTACGTTTAAGACGGATCACACCGCTCTTGACCTTTGGAGGCGGGTCAAATACGTTTTCATTTACGGTAAAAAGATATTCGGTATCATACCACAGTTGGATGAACACGCTCAGTATGCCGTAGTCCTTGTTGCCGGGGCCTGAGCATATACGCTGTGCCACCTCACGCTGCAACATTCCGGTGCAACAGGGTATGAGTTCCTTGTAGTCCAGCATCCTGAAGAATATCTGGCTGGAGATATTGTAAGGATAGTTTCCTGTCAGGACAAACTGGCGGCCGTCAAACAGGGTGTTAAGGTCCAGCTGCAGGAAATCGCCCTCGATAACGTTCAGTCCGGGGTAGTTTTCATGCAGGTACACAACAGACTCGGTGTCTATCTCAACCACCTTGAGTTCACGGTTTTTCTGACTTAGGAATTGGGTAAGAACCCCTGTACCGGGTCCTATTTCAAGAATCGGGAGGTCGGCGCGGACGTCAACAGTGCCGGCTATACGCTGAGCGATATCCATATCCCTCAGGAAATGTTGGCCTAGAGCCTTTTTGGGTCTTACTGTCCGCATCAACGTCCATATAGAATATGTTTGGTTATACAATCGCGAAAAATTGCTATCTTCGCAGCATTGAATGCAGACCTCCCGCCGCATTCACCCGGCAAAGGTAGGCAAAAACATCCAAAGGGTGTTCACTTTGTAATGAAAAAGATAACTTCAACCACACTCAAGATAGCCATACCGCTGCTCATATCGGCAGTGGTACTCTACTATACATACCGCGACTACGATTTCAGCCGGTTCTGGACCGATATGCGCAGCATCCGCTGGGGATGGCTCATAGGAGCCCTTTCATTCAGCGCTCTGGGCCCGCTTTTCCGCGGCCTGCGCTGGAATCTGCTGCTTGAGCCCATAGGTTATGACGTACCCAAAAAGGATACCATACTGACAGTATTCACCGGCTATGCCGCCAACATAATCATACCCCGTGTAGGAGAGATCTGCCGATGCGGAATGCTGGAGCAGAACGCAAAGGTTCCTTTCAGCAAAGGTCTGGGAACACTGGTGGCGGAACGCGTCGTCGATGCGGTACTTCTGGGACTCATTGTGGTAGCCGGAGTGCTGGTTTCATGGAATGAGTTCACTCTACTGCTTACCCCTGATGCCGATGCTGTTGCACCCGTTGCTGAAAGCATACCTCTGCTCCGTCAGCCCAAGTTCTGGTTCTGGACTATCGGAACAATTGTTTTCATAGCCGTATGCTGGTGGGGTTGCATCAAGTTCCGTCTGTGGGATAAAGTAAAGAATTTTATCCGCGGATTCTGGGAGGGATTCATGTCGCTCAAGCAGATACAGCACCTGCCTCTGTTCCTGGCATACTCCATAGGAATCTGGGTATGCTACTATTTTGAACTCTATCTGGCTTTCTACTGCCTGCCGTCAACCGCAGCCCTGGGCCCGGTAGCCGGACTGGCCTGCTTTGCAGCCAGCAGCGTGGCAGTATTGGTACCCACGCCCAACGGAGCAGGCCCCTGGAACCTGGCCATTGTCAAGATGCTGGGCATATACGGAGCCAAGACCAATGAAGCCCAGATAATGTCATTCGTACTGCATTTCTGCCAGACCATGATATATCTGCTCTGCGGATTCATTGCCTGGATAGCACTTAAAATAATACACCGCAATGGAACATCCCGAGAACAGTGAAGAGTACAAAGGACTGGCCGTTAACAGCGGAGTAATCAGTCCGGGGTCAGTAAACCCGTACCTTAAGGGCCGCAGGATAAGCCGCCCCACTCTGTCTGTCCAGGATTACGTGGATGGCATAATAAAAGGTAACGTTACCGTACTGAGCCAGGCAGTCACACTGGTGGAGAGCCTCAAGCCGGAGCATCAGGCCATTGCACAGGAGGTTATCGAGAAGTGCCTTCCATATGCCGGCAACTCCGTACGCATAGGCATAAGCGGTGTTCCCGGTGCAGGCAAGAGCACCAGCATTGATGCATTCGGCCTGCATGTTCTCAAAGACGGAGGCAAGCTGGCCGTTCTGGCCATAGACCCCAGCTCAGAGCGTACCAAGGGCAGCATCCTGGGTGACAAGACCCGCATGGAGCGTCTGGCAGTGCATCCCAAGGCATTCATACGCCCCAGCCCATCGGCCGGATCATTGGGAGGTGTGGCACGCAAGACCCGCGAGACAATTGTGCTGTGTGAGGCCGCCGGATTTGACAAGATATTCGTTGAAACAGTTGGCGTTGGCCAGAGTGAGACAGCAGTCCACTCCATGGTTGACTTCTTCCTGCTCATACAGCTGGCCGGTACCGGCGATGAGCTGCAGGGCATCAAGCGCGGTATCATGGAGATGGCCGACGGAATAATCATAAACAAGGCCGACGGAGACAACGCCCCCAAAGCCGAGCTTGCCGCCAGCTCGTTCCGCAACGCCCTGCACCTGTTCCCGCCATCGGAAAGCGGCTGGACGCCACAGGTCATCACTTACTCCGGATTCTACGAGTACAAGATCAAGGAGGTCTGGGACATGGTATGGGCTTACATCGATTTTGTAAAGAAAAACGGTTACTTCCAGTACCGCCGCAACGAGCAGGCCAAGTACTGGATGTACGAGACTATAAACGAATCCCTCAAAAACGGATTCTACAACAATCCTGAAATATCGGCAAAACTCCTTGAACTTGAGGCCCAGGTACTGGGAGGAGAGCAAACATCATTCGCCGCAGCCCACAAACTGCTTGAGCTGTATTATTCTCAAAAAAAATAACCGTCTCTTTCTGAGAGCGGCATCAATCACATTAATTCCGTCAGCAGCCAGGAAAGCGCTGTCAGCAACAGGCCGGAGCTGAGAAAAAGGAATTTAAACAATCTTCTACTCATAAGGAAAAGGGTTAATTGGTTAACGCAATACTATTGTACTGCAAAGTAAGCCAATCAACTACCACAATCCAAACCTGCCGTCATAAAAAATGTTATAACAAAAAAGAAAGAGAGGCGCAATGTGCGTCTCTCCATCTGTGGCTGGGCTACCCGGACTCGAACCAGGAAAGGCAGGACCAGAATCTGCAGTGTTACCATTACACCATAGCCCAGTACATTTGCTTAAAAGCGGTGCAAAGATACGGCTTTTTTCCGGTTTGCAAATATTTTGGCATCTTTTTTGCCTTAATCATTCTGAAAAAGAAATGGTCCGGCTCTATGCAGGCCATCCAACTTTTTGATTACTTTTGTAAAATCAGATATAAAAACAAACTACAATCACCTAAATGGCAAGAAAAAAGAAAAGGGATAGTATCATAGACAGCATCATTGAAGGAATCCAGGAGCGTAAGGGCGAGTGCATAACAGTAGCTGACCTGACCGGCATAGAGGATACCATATGCCGTTATTTTGTTATCTGTCAGGGAAGTACGCCCAACCAGACATTAGCAATAGAAGATTCCATACGGGAAACGGTCCGCGTAAAGGAGGGACGCAAACCCGATTTCACCGAAGGTACGCGTTATGCCCATTGGATAGCGATGGACTACGGCGATGTAATGGTCCACATCTTCATACCTGAATTACGTAAATTCTATGATCTGGAACACCTTTGGGCAGATGCAGTACTTGAGGAGATACCTGACCTTAACTGACACCTTGACATAAACCACACTGACATTTCAAGATTATGGCAGACAACAACAAACCAAAAGGCGGATTCAGAGGACTGTCCTGGTTCTATCTGTTAATATTCCTGGGACTGGGATACATTCTCTTCTTCAAGGAGGACAACTCCTCTCTGTCCGGACAAGCCACATATACGGAGTTCAAAGAGTATGTTGACAAAGGTTACGTAAGCGACCTGGTCATTTACGTCAACATGAACACCATGGACATGTTCATAAAGCCCGATTCGGCCAAATACGTGTTCGGAGACCGCGCAATGGCACAGCCGCTGGCCAAACCCATGCTGACCGTAGGAGTGGGCTCGCTTGACAATCTTCAGGAGTTCATAGACCAGGCCGAAGAAAACGGCACCTTCACAGGCAAGGTTGAGTACAGCAAGCGCTCCCATACATTCACCGAGATACTTATAAGTGTACTCCCGTTTGTGCTCATCATAGTGTTCTGGATACTTCTTACCAGACGTATGGGAGGCGGCGCAGGCGGTGGCGGCGGCGTATTCAACGTGGGTAAGTCAAAAGCACGTGTCTATGAGAAGGGGCAGGCTGACCGCGTAACGTTCAAGGACGTGGCCGGACAGGCTGAGGCCAAGACTGAAGTTGAGGAAATCGTGGAATTCCTCAAGAACCCCAAGAAATATACTGACCTGGGCGGCAAGATACCAAAGGGCGCATTGCTGGTAGGGCCTCCGGGCACAGGTAAGACCCTTCTGGCCAAAGCTGTGGCCGGTGAGGCCGATGTACCCTTCTTCTCACTGTCAGGTTCAGATTTCGTGGAGATGTTTGTGGGCGTAGGCGCCTCCCGTGTACGCGACCTGTTCCGTCAGGCCAAGGAGAAGGCACCCTGCATAATATTCATTGATGAGATTGATGCCGTAGGCCGTGCCCGTGGCAAGAACCCCGCGATGGGCGGCAACGATGAGCGTGAGAACACCCTCAACCAACTGCTCACCGAGATGGACGGATTCGGCACCAACAGCGGTGTGATCATTCTGGCTGCCACCAACCGCGTGGATATACTGGACAAGGCACTTCTGCGTGCCGGACGTTTTGACCGTCAGATACATCTGGACCTGCCTGACCTCAACGAGCGTAAGGAGGTGTTCGGAGTTCACCTGCGCAACATCAAACTGAGCAAGGACGTTGACATAGACCTTCTGGCCCGCCAGACTCCGGGATTCTCAGGCGCCGACATAGCCAACGTCTGCAACGAGGCTGCACTTATCGCCGCCCGTCACAACAAGAAGAAAGTCGAGAAAGAAGATTTCCTGGCTGCAGTAGACCGCATAGTGGGCGGACTTGAAAAGAAAACCAAGGTTCTCACCGCTGATGAGAAACGTACCATTGCGCTGCATGAGGCAGGTCACGCCACCCTTTCATGGTTCCTTGAGTATGCCAATCCGCTTATAAAGGTTACCATAGTTCCGCGTGGACGTGCATTGGGTGCCGCCTGGTATCTGCCCGAGGAGCGTCAGATAACGACCAAGGAGCAGATGCTTGACGAGATGTGTGCCACACTTGGCGGACGTGCCGCCGAGGAACTGTTTACCGGTCACATATCTACCGGAGCAATGAATGACCTGGAACGTGTGACCAAGCAGGCGTACGGCATGATCGCCTATGCCGGCATGAGCGACAAGCTGGCTAACCTGTGCTATTACAGCAGTACTGACGAGTATGCTTTCCAGAAACCATACTCTGACAAGACCGCCGAACTGATAGACAGTGAAGTCAAGGCCCTCATTGCCGAGCAGTACGAACGCGGCAAGAAGATTCTGCTGGAGCATGAAGAGGGTCACCATCAGCTGGCCCAACTGCTCATAGAGCGTGAGGTCATCATGGCCGAGGATGTGGAGAAGATATTCGGCAAACGCCCATGGGCATCGCGCAGCGAGGAGATCCTGGAAGAAGAGAAGAAGGATGACAACGCACCGGTTGTTGAGAATAAGGATAAAGTTGAACCCTAAATTGCTATTGGGATGAATTTCTTGATTAGGACTGTTACAGCTGTTGTGTTTGCAACCATAATGCTGTTCTGCATGCTCAAGGGAGGCCCTTGGTTCGTGGGCCTGTTTGCGCTGTGCACCATACTGACAACAATTGAATATACCGGCCTTGCCCGCAGGTTCAAGGAGTCAAATGCAAGCCGTCTTTGGGCAACGGTGGCCGCCCTGACATTCTATGCCGCCATAGTAGGACTTTCAGTAATGCCAAGCAGTGCAGTACTGTTCCTTCCTTTTGTATTCACTCTCATTGTAATAATGGTCAGGGAACTTTATTTCAAAAAGCCCAGCCCTATCAATGATTGGGTGCATTCACTGTTCCCGGTCATATACATAGCATTACCATTCGCCCTGACGTCAATGCTTGCGTTCGATATCCAGGGGCCGGGAACAGGCTACAGCCCCGTGGTTCCTGTCACCCTGTTCATATTCCTCTGGTGCAATGACGTAGGCGCCTACTGCACCGGCTGTACCATCGGCAGGCACAAACTGTTTGAGAGAATATCCCCCAAAAAGACATGGGAGGGCTCCATAGGCGGTGCAGTGTTAACCATGATCGCAGCGTTCCTGCTGCACAGGTTCCTTCCTGACTGGTATGGTTTTATGCCTGTATGGGCTTGGATAGGAATGGCTCTTGTGGTAGTCCTCTTTGGAACATGGGGCGACCTTATCGAGTCACTCATGAAACGCGAGATGGGAATCAAGGATTCCGGAAAGATACTGCCCGGACACGGCGGAATGCTTGACCGTTTTGACAGCGCACTGCTGGCTATTCCGGCTACAGTGGTCTATTTAAGCCTTATCGGTTTTTATATTTAAAAGGCCTATAATCTGCTCGGCTGCACGGTCGGGTGCTCCCGACGGACCAAGCAGAATCTTCATTTGGGTATATCCGTCCAGCTGCATACGGCGTTCAGTCGTATCAGACAGCAACGGCATCAGATGCTCTTTTACATTGCCCGGATTCATATCGGCCCCCAGAAGTTCAGGGACAACCTCCGAGAATGAGACCAGGTTTACAAGAGACACATATCTCACTTTAAGGAACAGGCTTTTGAATATCCTGGCTGCCCAATCAACCGGCACCTTGTAGCAAACCACCTGAGGTACATCAAACAGAGCAGTTTCAAGCGCAGCGGTACCCGATGTCACCAACGCCGCATATGCACATTCAAGCACACCGAACGTATTCCCGTAAACCCTCTCAATTTCAGCGCCGTTTATGATGCTGTCATAGAAAGCAGGGTCTATTCCGGGGGCACATGCCAGGACCGGTCGTATGCAGTCTATGCCTTTTATGGCCTCAAGCATGACCGGCAGGTTGCGGCTGATCTCCTGACGCCGGCTTCCGGCCAGAATGGCTATTATGCGCCTGCCGTCATCCTCCAATACAGGCTTACGGCTCTTGTCTGACTTGTATGCCTCAATCTCGTCTACAGTGGGATTGCCCACATATCGGACATTGTAATTATGACGTCTGAAATAATCAACCTCAAACGGCAGGATTGAGAAAAGCTCATCGACATCACGGCGTATATTCTTTATCCTCCAGCTCTTCCAGGCCCAGATTTTGGGTGAGATATAGTAGTAAACGGGGATTCCAAGTTTGTGAACTTTTTTCGCGATTGAAAGGTTGAATCCGGGGTAATCTACCAGGATGACTACGTCAGGTTTCCAGTCACATATATCTTTGAAACAGAGATTGGCTCCTCCAAGAATAGTACCCAGATGAGTCAGTACCGGCCAGAATCCCATATAGGCAAGCTCACGGTAATGCTTTACCAGTTCACCGCCTGCGGCCTTCATCATATCACCCCCGAAACAGCGGAACAGCGCAGATTTATCCCTCTGTGCTATTGATTTCATCAGATTGGAAGCATGAAGATCACCCGATGCCTCGCCCGCAACCAAGTAGTATTTCATTCTGCTGATTTAGTGATGTCAAAAATAGTATTTTTTTCCCACATACCGATTTTTTCAGTAACTTCACACCCTAAAACTGTATAGTATGGGAAAAATCATAGCATTGGCCAACCAAAAAGGAGGTGTAGGCAAGACTACCACCACCATCAACCTGGCCGCATCGCTCGCCACGCTTGAGAAGAAAGTACTTGTAGTGGATGCTGACCCTCAGGCTAACGCATCTTCCGGTCTGGGTATCGATATCCAGTCTCTCAAGTGCACCGTATATGAGTGTCTTGTAAACGGCGACAACCCAAAGGACGCCATCATGCAGGCATGCATCGACGGACTTTATGTGCTGCCGTCACATATTGACCTGGTAGGTGCCGAGCTGGAACTAATGAACATGGACAGCCGCGAGACCGTGATGAAAAAGATGCTTGAAGGCATCAGGAATGACTTTGATTACATACTTATAGACTGCTCTCCTTCATTGGGTCTGATTACCGTAAACTCACTTACTGCCGCTGATTCAATCATCATTCCGGTACAATGCGAGTATTTTGCCCTGGAAGGAATAAGCAAACTGTTGAACACCATACGCATTATCAAGACCAAACTCAACCCTTCGCTTGACATTGAAGGATTCCTGCTCACCATGTATGACTCCCGCCTGCGTCTTAGCAACCAGATCTATGACGAGATCAAGAAGCATTTCCAGGAGTTGGTGTTTGATACGATAATAGCACGTAACGTAAAGTTGAGCGAAGCCCCAAGTTACGGTCTGCCCGCCATACTTTACGATGCTGATTCCAAGGGTGCCAAGAACTATCTGGCATTGGCACAGGAGATACTTAAAAAGAATTGAAACAGATGACAGCCCCCAAGAAAATGGCATTGGGCCGTGGTCTTGATGCCCTCATATCAACCGATCTTGTAAAGACCCAAGGTTCCTCATCCATCAACGAGGTACCCCTTAACCAGATACATGCCAATCCGGACCAGCCTCGCCGCGACTTTGATCAGGAGAGTCTGGAAGAACTTGCCGAGTCCCTGCGTGAAATAGGCATCATCCAACCCATCACCCTGCGCAAGATGGGTGAAGGCGATTATCAGATAATTGCCGGAGAGCGCCGTTTCCGGGCAGCCGGAATTGCCGGTCTCAAGACCATTCCTGCATATATCCGCACGGCCGATGACGAGAACGTCATGGCTATGGCTCTGATTGAGAACATACAGCGCGAGGACCTGAACTCGATGGAAGTGGCCCTGGCATGTCAGAATCTGCTTGAAGTCTACAAGATGACCCAGGAACAGCTGAGTTCCCGTATAGGCAAGAACCGCGCCACGATAGCCAACTACATCCGTCTGCTCAAACTGCCGGCCGAAATTCAGGTAGCCCTCAAGAACAAGCAGATTGACATGGGACACGCCCGTGCCCTGCTTGCCATTGACGACCCGATGAAACAGCTTCAACTGTTCCATGAACTGACCAAATACGGTTACTCCGTTCGTATGGTCGAGGACAAGGCACGTCAGATGAATGAGAGTAAGCCCAAGGCACGCAAGAGCGCAGCCGATGACTCATTCGCCCCTCTGGGACGCCAGCTCTCCAAGTTCCTTGGTGCTCCGGTTAAGATAAAGAGCAATGCCAAAGGTGCAGGAAATATCAGCATATCATTCAAGAATGATGATGACCTGACCCGTCTGATGCAATTGTTTGACCGCCTCAAGAAATGACCGTCAGATCCGGATTCATAAAAGCCCTGCTGCTCTCCCTCTTGGCAGTGATGACCGCCCTCCCGGTCCGGTCACAGGAAATCCGCGCCACTGAATTTAACGAAGACTCCCTGCGCACAGCACGCATGGACAGCATATACCGTTCCCTTAACGACACGGCTTCCTGGCAGCGTGAACTGGATTACGTCAGGAACCTGAGTTTTGAGGAGATGCGTGACTCTGATCTCGTTAAGGATAAGTATCATGAAGAGTACCTGGACGACGGCTACGGACGCCTGACCTGGAAAGAGAAAGAGATGCGGACCATAGATGAGATCAATCTCAACGCATCCGAATGGGAACCTGAGCCGCGTATTGCCGTATGGTGCTCGTTGCTGTTTCCCGGCGGCGGACAGATCTACAACCGTAAATACTGGAAACTACCCATAGTCTATGGAGGTTACGTAGGCTGCATTTACGCACTTACCTGGAATCAGGCCACCTACAAGGATTACCAGAGCGCCTATGTCGACATCATGGACGATGATCCCAACACCAAAAGCTATGAGGATTTCCTGCCTCCCAACTATGAGATAGACACAAGCATGGAAGACTGGCTCAAGAGCGTTTTCAAACAACGCAAGAACAAGTATCGCCGCTACAGGGACTTAAGTATTTTTGCTTTTGCGGGTATGTATATCGTGGCCGCAATCGATGCCTATGTTGATGCCGAGCTCTCACACTTTGACATCTCTCCTGATCTGGCGTTCAAAATTGAGCCCAACATAATGATTGACCACAGAGGAGCTCCATCAGCGGGATTCTCTTTAGATCTGAATTTCTGATGAACTGGCGTCACATTACATATACGTTTCTTGCATCAGCTTTGGTTACCGCATATAACGCCAACGCACAGGAAATCTATTCTGACAGCATTGATGTCAACACGGACGACACACTGCTTTATGAGGACAGTACCGCCATCTGTACTGATTCACTGACCGTAGAATTCCCTGAAAGCATGGAGTTTGACATAGACAGTCTGATGGGAATCTGGATGGCAAAACAGTATCTTGCGTATGATGAGGACTGCCTGGAGAGTTCAGTAAACCCCAAATTCAGTGACACCGTCTATGCACAGCGTCTGAGCAGCCTGCCCACCATAGTGGAGATGCCCTACAATTACGTGACACGCAGCTCGATAGATGCCTATATGGGACGTAACCGCAAGGTCATATCCTACGCACTGGGCATGATGCCCATCTATGAGGACAAGTTCGTGGAGGCACTCATCAAATATGACGTTCCCATCGAGCTCAAGTATCTGCCGATTGTTGAATCTGCGCTCAAGCCCAAAGCCTATTCACGTATGGGTGCCGCCGGCATGTGGCAGTTCATATACAGCACCGGCAACAAGTACGGGCTCCAGGTCAACAGCCTGGTCGATGACCGCTATGACATAGCCAAGTCATCTGAGGCCGCCGCACGCCATCTGCGTGACCTGTACGATATGTTCGGCGACTGGTCGCTGGCCATATCGGCCTACAACTGCGGTCCCGGAAATGTTACCAAAGCCATTACCCGTGCGGGCGGCAAGCGTGATTTCTGGGACATCTACCCCTACCTGCCCCGCGAAACCCGCGGCTATCTGCCCGCTTTCATCGCAGTGAATTACGCCATGAGTTTCTACAAGGAACACGGAATATGCCCAATGACATCGGCCCGTCCGGCTCAGACAGACACCCTGCACGTGGAGCGTAACCTGCACATAGCGCAGCTCATTCACTACAGCGGCATCAGCCAGGACGAGTTCAAGGCACTCAACCCGCAGTATCTGACTGAAGTCATCCCGGGCGCTTACCGCACCTGCGTAATTACCCTGCCGCAACAGTACATAAAGCCTATAGTCGAGGCAGGTGACTCTCTCTACGAGTTTGACAAGGAGAAATACTTCAGCAAGGCAAAACTGGCATACATAGATGACGACATGAAGAACCGCGTCACCTATGTAACCCACAAGATCAAGGAGGGTGAGACTTTAGGCCATATCGCCATCAAGTATCACACCACGGTCAAGAACATCAAGAACTGGAACAATCTTAAGAGCGACAATATCAGGGCCGGCAAGACCCTGAGGATATATAACCGTTAAAAGGACAGCAGGATGAGTGAAGATAATCTTTTTTCGCCCGATGAAGAGAGACTCATAGACGAGGCCTTCCAGCATCTTATTGACTCTTATCTCCAGACCAAGCACCGCAAGAAGGTGGAGATAATAACCAAGGCTTTCCAGTTTGCGCGCCAGGCCCACAAGGGTGTGCGCCGCCACTCAGGCGAGCCGTATATAATGCATCCTCTTGCCGTAGCACAGATAGTATGCTCAGAAATCGGGCTGGGCTCCACATCCATCTGTTCAGCACTGCTTCATGACGTAGTTGAGGATACTGACTACACCACTGATGACATAAAGAACGTGTTCGGTCCCAAGATAGCACAGATAGTTGACGGACTGACCAAGATTGCCGGCGGCATATTCGGCGACAAGGCATCGGCCCAGGCAGAGAACTTCAAGAAGCTGCTGCTGACCATGAATGACGATATCCGCGTTGTCCTGATAAAGATAGCTGACCGCCTGCATAACATGCGCACCCTGGAGAGCATGCAGCCGCGCAAGCAGTACAAGATAGCAGGCGAGACTCTCTACATCTACGCTCCGCTGGCATACCGTCTGGGACTGAACAAGATAAAGTCTGAGCTTGAAGACCTGAGTTTCAAGTTTGAGCATCCCGCCGAGTACAAGGACATTCAGCAGAAGCTATCTTTCTCTCGTGAGGAACTGAATAACATCTATGATGACTTCACATCTCCCATAGCGGAGAAGCTGGATGCGCTAGGCATAAAGTACAATATGTTCGGCCGAATCAAATCGCCCTACTCCATCTGGAAAAAGATGAACAAGAACAACCTTGCCTTTGAGGAAGTCTATGACATTCTTGCGGTAAGAATAGTTTTTGACCCCACGACACCTGAGCAGGAACAAAGCGAGTGCTTTGATATCTATCTGGCACTCACCAAGATATACAAGTCACATCCGGACCGCCTGCGTGACTGGGTGACACATCCCAAGGCAAACGGCTATCAGGCACTGCATGTCACGCTGATGAGTAAGAGCGGACAATGGGTTGAGGTGCAGATACGCAGCCGCCGTATGAACGATATTGCCGAGCAGGGTATCGCGGCCCACTGGAAATACAAGGACGGATCCACTTATGAGGAGGATGAGACCGAACTGACCCACTGGCTGGAGACTATCAAGGAGATCCTGGAAGACCCCCAGCCCGACTCGATGGACTTCCTGGACACCATCAAGCTGAACCTCTACTCATCTGAGATATTCATATTCACGCCCAAGGGAGAACTGCGTACCATGCCGCAGGGCAGTACGGTACTGGACTTTGCCTTTACCATCCACACATACATGGGCACCAACTGCATAGGTGCCAAGGTAAACCACAAACTTGAGGCCATAAACTATGAGCTCAAGAGCGGTGACCAGGTGGAGATACTTACCTCCAAGAGCCAGAAACTGAGCCCGGAATGGCTGGACTTTGTCACGACGGCCAAAGCACGCGGCAAGATCAAACAGCTGCTCCGCAAAGAGGAGCGCGCCAACCAGAAGTTCGGTGAGGCCATTTTCCATGAATTCCTTGAGAAGGAGGAGGCCGATATCGATTCGGACAAGATGGAACGCATATGTCATCTGCACGGACTGAGCACCCGTGAAGAACTGATGATTGCACTTGGCCAGAAAAAGATCATTCTGGGCGAGGCAGAGCGCAACATTATTAAAGGTGAGAGCGACAGCTGGTACAAGAGATTCTGGTCAACATTCTCATCATCGTCATCATCAAAAGACAAGGACAAGAAAGCAGATGATGATACACAAAGCGGAGTTGATGTAAAGCGTACGCTGATTATCAACGATATGGACATGCACAAGTACACCTTTGCTGATTGTTGTAATCCTGTCCCCGGCGATGCTGTCCTGGGATTCGTTGATGAAAACGGCCATATCACCATTCACAAACGTAAGTGTGAGGTGGCCAATAAACTCAAATCAGCCAACGGCAACCGCATTCTGACCATTGAATGGCAGATTGAAAACAGCCTGTTCCCGGTAACCATCTACATGAAGGGACTGGACAGCATAGGCACATTGGGCCAGATAACTGAGATCATCTCCAAGAAGATGAACGTGAACATGAACAAGCTGGTGATTGAATCAAAAGAGGGCCTGTTTGAGGGCACCATCAGCGTCATGGTCCACAGCCTGAAAGACGTGGACAAGATTCAGAAAGAGCTCAAGAAAATAAAGAATATCACAACGGTTGTCCGCAAGGAGGAATAGCGTCAAGCTCCGCCAGTATAGCCTTCAGTTCATCACGAACCGCCTTAAGACGGCTAACCACATCATTTGAATCGACCGTAGTCTGGGGATTTTCCTTAATCCGGGTCTTGGCACCCTTTATGGTAAGAGACTTTTCCTTAACCAGATGATTCACCAACTTGATCTGCTCAATATCATCAATGGTATAATGACGTATACCCTTGGCGTTCTTCTTGGGAGATATCTCCTTGAATTCCTTTTCCCAATAACGCAGAGTGCTGTCAGGAATGCCAAGCATTTCTGAGACCTCCTTTATCGAGTAGTATTTCTTAAGTACCTTGTTGGGATTAAGTGCCATAGTCCGTATATCGTTTAGTCAAATACTTTACCGTGATTCTCTGCCAGGCTTATCATCTCTTCATACTGCTCGGCATCCAGATCCATGAAATAGTAGTTGATGGGGTTCACATCCTGCCATTTCTTCTTGGCATTGTCATACACATGAACTTCATAATGGACATGCGGGCCGGTACTCTTGCCTGTCGAGCCTGCCTTGGCAATCTCTTCACTGCGTACCACCTTCTGTCCCTCCTTTACCAGGATCTTGCTCAAGTGGGCATATCGGGTCTTATAACCGTATCCGTGGTCAATCTCAACCAGATTGCCGTAGCCCGATTTCCACTTGGCATACACCACCTTGCCGTTACCTGTAGCATAGACCGGGGTGCCGGTGTCGCATGCAAAATCCATTCCGTGGTGGAAACGGCGCACATGGTATATCGGGTCGTTACGGTATCCGTAACCTGATGCCGTACGTTTTAGGTCCTTGTTGGATACCGGCTGAATGGCGGGCAGACATGCCAGCTTATCCTCCTGTTCCCTGGACAGCTCAACCACCTCATTGAACGAGCGGGTCTGCATATAGAGCTTCTTGCTCAGCATATCAACCTTTTGGGAGGTATTTACCACCAGATCGGCATTTGACATGTCATTGAGCTCAGCATAACGGTTGGTTCCGTTGAATCCTGCCTTACGGGTAACCTCAGGGACCGGATCGGCCTCAAGCAGTACACGGTAAAGGTTATCGTCACGCTCCTCTATGTCATGAAGAACCAGCAACGCGTCATCAACCTTGCGCGACAGCACACGGTACTGAGACTGAAGGCGGCTGTTCTCAACCATAAGGTCCTCAACCTGGGGAGTGTTGATTACAAACCAGTAAATGATGAAGAAGACACCGCCCAGCAGGACTGACAGTAGGAACCTCCACAACCAGGAGAGAAGCCTCTGGCCTAATGTGGGGAATACCCGGCGGTAAACCCTGCGGTTTGGATCATACTGATAGTAAATCTTCCTCATAATCTTATTACAACACGCAAAAATAGCGAAATTGTTGTACCTTTGCAAACCCAAAAGTTAAATGATATGATGACAGCTAAGGAAATACGTGATTCCTTCAAGAGTTTCTTTGAGAGTAAAGAACACCTGATAGTACCTTCAGCACCTATGGTGGTCAAGGATGACCCCACCCTGATGTTCACCAACGCCGGAATGAACCAGTTCAAGGACATCATTCTGGGTAACCGCGCCCCCAAGAGCCGCCGCGTGGCCGACTCGCAGAAATGCCTGCGCGTAAGCGGCAAGCACAACGACCTGGAGGAGGTAGGTCACGACACCTATCACCACACCATGTTCGAGATGCTGGGAAACTGGTCATTCGGTGACTATTTCAAGAAAGAGGCCATCAGCTGGGCTTGGGAGTATCTGGTCGATGTACTCAAGCTGGATCCCAAAAACCTCTATGCCACTGTCTTTGAAGGCAGCAAGGAGGAGGGTCTGGAGCGCGACAACGAAGCCGCTGCCATCTGGGAGCAGTTCCTCCCCAAGGATCATATCCTGAACGGAAACAAGCACGACAACTTCTGGGAGATGGGCGATACCGGCCCTTGCGGTCCCTGCAGTGAGATCCACATGGATTCACGCTCTGATGACGAGAAGGCCAAGGTTCCCGGCCGCGAGCTGGTAAACAAGGACCACCCTCAGGTAATCGAGATATGGAACCTGGTGTTCATGCAGTTCAACCGCAAGGCTGACCACTCACTGGAGCCCCTGCCCGCCAAGGTAATTGATACAGGTATGGGATTTGAGCGTCTGGTACGCACCCTGCAGGGCAAGCAGTCCAACTATGACACCGATGTATTCCAGCCCATCATCAAGGAGATAGGCGCCCTTACAGGCAAGCAGTACGGCAAGGATGAGAAGGTTGACATAGCCATGCGCGTGGTTGCTGACCATATCCGCACCATAGCATTCTCAATTACAGACGGCCAGCTGCCCTCGAACGCCAAGGCCGGTTACGTCATCCGCCGCATACTGCGCCGTGCAGTACGTTACGCCTACACGTTCCTGGGCCAGAAGGAGGCATTCCTCTACAAACTGCTGCCCGTTCTGATAGACAATATGGGTGACGCCTATCCTGAACTCCAGGCACAGAAGACTCTCATTGAGAAGGTCATCATCGAAGAGGAAGAGTCATTCCTGCGTACCCTTGAGACCGGCATAAAACTGCTTGACAAGGTTATGGCCGATACCAAGGCTGCGAAGAGCACAGTAATAAGCGGAGTGAACGCATTTACACTCTACGATACTTACGGATTCCCGCTTGACCTTACCGAACTCATCCTGCGTGAAAACGGCATGACCGTAAACATTGACGAGTTCAATGAGGAGATGGCCAAGCAGAAGGCACGCGCCCGTAACGCCGCCGCCGTTGAGAATGGTGACTGGGTAGTACTCAAGGAGGGTGAAACAGAATTTGTGGGTTATGACTTCACTGAGTACGAGACATCCATACTGCGCTACCGCGAGGTTAAGCAGAAGAGCGGTGTCATCTATCAGATTGTACTTGACAAGACTCCGTTCTATGCCGAGATGGGTGGTCAGGTAGGTGATACCGGCGTCATTGTAAGCGAATTCGAGACAATCGAGATAATTGACACCAAGAAGGAAAACGGCCTTCCCGTACATATCACGAAGAAACTGCCCCAGCATCCCGAGGCTCCCATGATGGCCTGCGTTGACACTGACAAGCGTCACGCCTGCGAGGCCAACCATACCGCGACCCACCTGGTAGACGAGGCCCTGCGTGAGGTTTTGGGTACACATGTTGAGCAGAAGGGATCACTGGTAAGTCCCGACGGCCTGCGCTTTGACTTCTCTCACTTCCAGAAGGTGACCGATGAAGAGCTTCGTCAGGTGGAGCGTCTGGTCAATGAAAAGATCCGTGAGGACCTGCCCCTGCAGGAGCACCGCGACCTTCCTATCGAGGAGGCCAAGAAGCTGGGTGCCATTGCACTCTTTGGCGAAAAATACGGCGACAAGGTACGCGTAGTACAGTTCGGCCAGTCAATAGAGTTCTGCGGTGGCGTTCATGCAGCATCTACCGGCCGTATCGGTATGTTCAAGATCATATCCGAGAGCTCAATCGCAGCAGGCGTACGCCGTATCGAGGCTATTACCGGCGCTGCAGTCGAGGAGATGCTCTACAATTATCAGGATTCTATGAACAACCTCAAGGCTCTGCTTCCCGGCTCATCCGTAGAGGCATCGGTCAAGAAGGCTATTGAGGAGAACGCATCACTCAAGAAACAGCTTGAGGAGTTCCAGAAGGAGAAAGCCGGCCAGCTCAAGGGCAATCTGATTGCTCAGGCAAAGGATGTAAACGGCGTTAAGGTTATCAGTGCCGTCATTTCAGCATCAGCCGCAATGGTCAAGGATCTGGTATTCGGCATCCGCGCCGAGCAGGCACAGAACACTCTCGTGATTGTGGGCAGCGAGGAGAACGGCAAGCCTATGATTACCGTAAGCGTGAGCGATGACCTGACATCACGATTCAATGCGGGCCAGATGGTACGTGAAGCTGCCAAATTGATTCAGGGCGGTGGCGGCGGCCAGCCCCACTACGCTACTGCAGGCGGTAAGAACCCCGATGGTCTCCAGGCTGCTGTAGATGCAATATTGAAAACAATCTGAATAAAAAAGCCTCGCTGTCAGCGGGGCTTTATTTATCATCAGGCCAATTTACTAAATAAACTGTTTGGGTGGCGCGGGTGAGAGCGGTGTAGAGCCAGCGGTAGTAGTCCTCATCGCGGCCGCCTTCAGGAATGTAGCCCTGGTCGATGAATATGTTCTTCCATTGGCCACCCTGAGCCTTATGGCAGGTTACCGCGTAGGCGTATTTGATTTGGAGCGCGTTGAAGTGGGGATTCTCACGCAAAAGCTCCATCTTCTTTTTCTTGGACCGGATATCGGCATAATCCTCCATCACGCTGTTGAAGAGACGGTCACTCTCCTCACGGGTAAGTGACGGAGACTCGCTGTGCAGGGTATCAAGCAGCAGCGTTACCTCCATCTCAAGGTCATCATAATCGGGGAAAGAGAGTACGGCATCCTCAAAACGGAATCCGTATAACTCCCTCTGCCTGCGGACACGCCTTATGACCGCTATGTCACCGTTGGCGATGAATGACGGGAAATCAGCATATGAATCCATGTCCCCGTCGGCCATCATCCGTTCGGTCCAGTAATAATTATTCTTGACAATCATCACGCTGTCACCACGGCACAGTTCATCCTCCCGGTCCAGAATCATGTTGCGGATGCCGTTGTTGTAGATTATGGCACGTTTATTGGATCGGCACAGCACCATAGTCTGGTCTGTCCCATCCCTGTGATAACAGTTGTCAAGCGTTTCAATAAGGTCATTCCCGGATATCCTCACTACATCCTTGAACCCGTCCAGCTTGAATCGGAACCCACCTGACAGGCCCGGGTCAACAGTATAGTTCCGCAACACCGTGGCATTGTAGAGAATACCGGAATCCTGCATCTGACGCATGACATTTTCCAAACAGAATTCGGATACAGTAAGGCCATAACCTGTCAGGAATTCCACTGACAGTCCCGGGCTCTCACGCTCTCCCACGGGAGGCAATTGAGCCTGGTCGCCAATCAACAGCAAACGGCAATCAACACCTGAGTATACGTATGTGATAAGATCGTCAAGCAGTCTTCCGGAACCGAACACTGACCCCGAGACGCCCTCATTTGATATCATGGATGCCTCATCAACCAGGAACAGGGTACGTTCATGCATGTTGCGGTCCAACTGGAAACTGCCCATATCCACGATTGACTTCTGTCGGTATATCTTTTTGTGGATGGTACAGGCTGGAAATCCTGAAGTGTTTGAGAAGACTTTTGCAGCGCGTCCCGTGGGAGCCATCAGCACCACGCGGATCCTGTGACGTGATAAAACCCGCACCAGACTGCTGATGAGCAGTGTCTTGCCTGTGCCCGCATAACCTTTCAGCAGGAATGCCCTCCTGCCTGCCGCATCGCTCACGAAAGAAGCCAGACTGTTCATGGCCAGCATCTGCTCATGCGTGGGTTCAAACGGGAACAAGTCAACCAATTCCTGATACAATGGGGCAATCATCACGCCGAAAAGCAAAAAAATGTTGTTTTATCAATTAATACGGATAATTGTTCTATTTTTGCGATGCGAAAATTAATAAAAACATCCGATATGAAAAAAGTCATCAACATTCTTCTTGCAATCTGCATTGTAGGCCTCGTCTACATTGTATACGGAAGCATCATGAATCCTATCAGGTTCGCAAATGAAAAGAACGCCCGTGACCAGGCTGTAATTCAGAAATTGATGGACATCAAGGCTGCCCAGACGGAGTATAATCTCCAAAACGGCACCTATTGCGACAATTTTGACACACTCGCCGAGTTCATCAAGACTGCGCAGCTTCCCATCACCAAGAAAATCGGTGAGTTGACTGATGATCAGTTGGACCACAACTGGACTGAGAGCAAGGTTCTGACTCTGTATGCCAAGGCAAGGTCAGCTGAAATTGAAGCAGCAAAACTGAAAGGCCGCAAGGCAGCCCAAAAACAGATTGAGGCCGATACACTTTGGCAGAAGGCCGTTGACGAAGGCTTTATCGAGATACTTGAGGATGGAACAAAGAATTTCCTCTTCAGCCGTGAGACTGAATTCGTAAGTCTTTACGACTCACTTTACAAAGGAAAGATCAATCCTGATTCACTCCGTTATGTTCCTTTCAGCGCCCCCGGTGTAGAGTTTGAACTGTCTATCTCATCGGATACTTCAAAGACCCTTGTCGTTACAAATACATTTGAATGCAAGACTCTATATGAGAATTATCTCGGAGAGAAGAGCTACAACGGTGGACTTGACAAGCAGGAAATCATAAACCTTCTTAAGGATTGTGAGGACCGCGGCCGTTATAAAGGCCTTAGGATTGACAACAACTCAGGTAACTGGGAGTAATCCGTTTTGCGCGTAATAAGCGGTATATACAAACACAGGAGGTGGGACGTGCCTAGAACATTCAGTGCACGTCCCACCACTGATTTTGCCAAGGAGAGTCTCTTCAACATCCTGGCAAACCGGATAGACCTTGAGGATGCAACAGCACTCGATCTCTTTTCCGGCACAGGCAGTATCAGCATCGAACTGATCTCAAGAGGATGCGCACATGTGGTGAGCGTTGAGAAAGATCCCGCCCACTACAACTTTATCTGTAAGGTAATGGATACTGTCAAGACAGATAAATGTCTCACCGTTAAGGGTGACGTATTCAAATATATTGCGGGATGTCACACCCAGTTCGACTTTATTTTTGCCGATCCCCCCTATCAGCTTGAGAATCTGGCCGATATTCCCGATCTAATCTTTGATGCAGGCCTGCTTGCTCCCGATGGAATATTCGTATTAGAACACGGAAGCAAGAATGACTTTAAGGATCATCCTCGCTTCACCGATATGAAAATATACGGTTCCGTACATTTTTCATTTTTCCGATAAATCAAGGCAGAATTAGAATCCGCCACGGCCACCCATGCCGCCGCCGGGACCACCGAATCCGCCGCCTCTCATACCGCCGCCCATCATGGCGCGGTTATCGGCTCTCATCTCCCTACGTGCGGCACGTGTACCGAATACGTTCACACGGAGAATGAAGTGAACCATGATATAGCTGTGGATGTTATTGTTCTTGGTATCTGTACGACCTGTTGTTGACACGGTACGTGTTACGTTACTCTCGTCATTCAGGATATCGTAGTACTGAATCTGGAGGGTACCTGCATTACCTTTAAGGAAACTGAATGATGCATTGGCATTCCAGATAAGGTCATTGCGGTTATATCCGCCACTGTAACCACGACGGCTCTGCATGGTCAGGTCTGTTCCCAGATTAAGGTTACGCCACGGCAGACGGGCATTGGCGCGACCTCCGTAACTGAATGTATATGTGTCCATGTTACCCTGGCCGCCCTGACGTTGGTTGTTATCTGAGTGACTGTAATTGAAACGTCCGTTTACAGTAGCCTCAAACCAGTCATTACGATAGGTTATGGATCCGTTCTCACCGGCACTGATACTCTCTGTCGTACTCAGAACGGCACCACCGTTTCCTGCGTTGGGATTGAAATTACCCATACTACCGGTACGCATATAACTCTCCTGGTGACGGAACTGACCTGTAGCGCTTGTTGAGTAACGCCATTTACTGTTAGGTATTGTCTGGTTGAATGAGAGGTTCAGATTAGTGCTCCAGTTAGTCCAGAAACCCTTCATGTTCTGCGGCTGGGTTACAGAGATACCGGTTTCAGGATAATAGTCTGTCTTTTGTGTAATGTTCCTCAATGAATTTTCGACCGATATACGCAGATTGATTGTCTTCTGGGTCTCCTGGATATAATTCTGGAAATTAACCTCGGCCGTGTTCCTCAACGTAGGAAGCAATCCCGGATTACCCTTGCGGATATTCATGGGGTTACTGTCATCAGTAATATCCATCATATCCTCCATGCTGGGCTGACTGGTATTGGTTCGCAAAGTCAACTGAACGCTCTGCTGACGGTTCCAGCGGTAACGGTAGTTAAGTGAAGGGCTCCAGTTATATACTACGCGTGATGTATCACCTATAACCTTACCCATATACTGGAAGTTATCCATTCCGGTATATTGAGGCATCCAGTTTACACCTATGTTGAAGTTTGACTTCTCTCCGTTATAGCGGAATTGGAGTGTTAGTGTATGGTTGCGTGATACGTTGGTTGCAGTACGGCTCAATGTACTGTTAAGATACTGTTCAAGTTCATAAGGTATATACCAGTTGTCTTCCCAGTTGTCATAATAATCACCTGTTGACGGCAGAACGTATGTCTGACGGTTCTGGTTGCGGTTGTTCACCTGAATCTGGTAACTCAACTGGAGGTTACCACGACCGGAATCAATGGGCTCACTCCACATGACACGGCCTGACCAGTTGCTGTTGTCAGTAGGACTGGCATTATATCGGTTCATTATCGTGTCACGTGAGTGCATCTGATAATAAGTCTGCACAGAGTGCTGGTAACTGTCACTGGTACCCTTTGTTGCACCGAACGTAAACCTGACGGTGAAGTTACGGCCCAGGTCATTGAACCTCTTGTTGAACTGGAACTCACCGCTGATCTGGTTGTTGGTACTCTCGCTATGACTTGCACTAATCTGTGAGTTTACGCCTATCGAATCCATGATGGAATCGGCAAGAGTCTTATATTCATCCAGGATATTAACAAGGTCAGTAGCAATATAAGGATCCCGGTTGAAAGTCACTGAACCGCTTGAGGAGTTGCTGTTGTTCTTGCTCAACTGGAAGCTGGGACGGAATATGATGTTCAGTGATGAGTCCGGTTTCCACTCCATGCGGAACTCACCGTTCACGCTGCCGCTGCCGCTGTTGCTGCTGGAACGGTTGTTGCGGAATGATGATGCCTGACGTGTAGTGGCGAATGTCTCTGATTCCGATTCACTGATTGAACGTGATGTGGAACCGTTGAACCTTACGTTACCGCCTACCACCAGCGGGAACTCGTTACGGCGGCGCGGGAACGGCTCGCCTATGTTCTTTGAGAAGTTTACACCTATCTGAGTCTGGTAACTTACGCCGTTGCCTCGTCCGGAATTCTGCGTGTTGGCATTGATTGAAAGCTGGGTGTTGGCCTGAAAGCGGTTCAGCGTATATCGGCCTGACCAGAGATACTTGATCCAATCACCGTAGTCATTCTTTCCTACCGGCTTACCTATACCTCCGTCAATATTGTGCAACCATCCGTTACGCATGTTGGGCTTGATCTCAAGGTCCATCACCGTCTCCTCCTCACCGTCATCTATGCCGGTAATACGTGCCAGGTCACTCTTGCGCTGGTAGGTCTTTATGCGATGAATGATATTTACAGGAAGGTTCTTGGTGGCCATCTGACGGTCATTGCCGAAATACTCCTGACCGTCCACGAGAATACGTGATACCGTACGTCCGTTAACCGTTATGCCTCCGTTCTCATCAACCTCAACACCTGGCAGACGTTTGATAAGTTCCTCCAGTACTGATCCCTCAGGAACACGGAAAGCACTTACGTTGAACATAAGGGTATCATCCACAACCTGTGTGGGTGGCAGTGCATCCTCAACCACAGCCTCGGCCAGCATGATGCTGCTCTCATACATCTTGAATACTCCAAGCTGACGGTCGCGGTCCTCCTTGAGCACCTTGAAACTGAAATCCACAGTACTGTAGCCCATGAAAGAGTAACGCAGCAGATACTCACCTTCAGGAACTTTCTTTATCGTAAACCATCCTTCATTGTCACTGATGGTGCCATATACAAAAGAGGTATCGGCCAACTCATAAAGCTGGATCGTCACCTGAGGCATATACTCAGTGGTAGAACCGTCAATGATACGGCCCGTTACCGAAGTCTTACCGGTAAGCTTTGATTTCTCCTTATCTTTCTCAGAATTCCGTTGCGCCAGACACAACTGCGATGCGGAAAAAAGGAATATGGTCAGTAAAAGGATAGCTTTCTTCATATTATCTGCTTGTAGTCTTTTGGACTGACTATTACATAAATGGTTTAATTCAATGGCAGTTATTTAAATTCTTTTTTGTCTATTTTTGTATTTGATATGACAGAATTCTCAGATATCCTTGAGAGCGCGTTTGAGCAGATCGCAGCAGAACACGGGCTCTCGTACAATGAAGGCGGAGCTAAAGCATGGGGGCAAGCGGGAACAGCATACATCTCATTTGCACTGGGTTTGCTCCCCGCATCAGTTGTAAGGAATCTTCAATACACCGCCCGGGAAACGGCCGGTCCGGTACTGCTTGACTGCAAATGGTATGACCGTTTGGCCGAACTGTGCCTTGGAGCAGATCAGGAAAACACGTTCTTTGTCCCGTCAACTGACGGTAAAGTCACCCAAAACATATCAAGGCAACTCTTTATTGAGATGCTGGATTTCTGCCGTGAAGGTTAAAAACATCCGTTTTCTTGACAATTGCAATTCTTTGGCTTATCTTTGGTAAGAACTATCTGTCCGTGTATGCTTATGAAAAGGATATTATCTCTGTTGCTGACCGCATTTATGGCGTTTAACGTCAACGCCCAGTTCATCAGTTTCCCCAGTTTCGGCAAGAACCTGAAAATGTGCAATGACCCCGTATTGGGTCTGGAAGGTCTTCATGTGGGCGATGAGGGTTACGTATCGTTTGAGGTAACCAATGAAGGTGACAGCATCTATGTGGGGCCTATATTCCTAAGGATTGTTGAGCGTGAATCCAGCGCCCAGGTCCTTGCGGTAAAGAAGCTTAAGATCAAACCCGGACAGAAATATTCAATAACAACCGTTTTCCCGACAGAACGCCTGCATCCATATGCAAGATATTTTGTAGGATTTGAGTATAATGAAAACGGACACACCGTACCGATGGGCTTTACAGAGGCCAAGCCGTTGGAAAGTTTCATGCTGCTTCCTGAAATAATCAACAGTTCTCCCAAGAAGGCTCCGGTAAAGGCTAAGGTCAAAGAGGTCAAAAAATGAAAAAAAACCGGGAATAATTGGATAATATCACAAAAAGGAATACCTTTGCGCCGGTTTTGAAAGCCACAAGGCTTGAAACCGTCAGCGGGGTGTAGCTCAGCCCGGTTTAGAGTACGCGTCTGGGGGGCGTGTGGTCGCTGGTTCGAATCCAGTCACCCCGACTGGGAAAAGTGAATCCGAGAAATCGGGTTCACTTTTTTAATTGATAATTCATTTAAGTATCTTCGCAATTTAAGAGCATTATTTTCGTTTAAACAGTATGATATACTATATATGCGCGGCAGTACTTCTGCTCTTGTTCGTTTTGTTTTGGCTTGACAGGTGGAACAAGACGCACAACACAGACAGCAGTATCGGTTCAGGAAACGGCACAGGTGATGCTGATCCTACCGTTCCGCAAGGGGAGTGCTGCGGCAAGCATGCAGTATGTGAGAAACAGAAACTGACCGAGGCCCGTATGCGCAGTGCACAGTATTTTGACGATGAGGAGTTGGACCGGTTCCGCGGACGCAGATCGGACGGATATACTGACAAGGAAGTTGAGGAGTTCCGCTACATACTGTACACCATGCAACAGAATGAGGTGCGCGAGTGGATGGAATGCCTGCAGGCCCGTGAAATAGAACTACCCGATGAACTCAAGGAGGAGTGTTTCTCCATGATGAACGAGATAGAATGAGATATTTGAGGACAGCCTTTTACTCTCTTATGTTGCCGCTTATTTCAGTGGTAACAGGCTGTTCCACATCTCGCAACACCGCCGTTTCACGTTCATATCAGGGGCTTGTTACCAAGTACAATGTCTATTTCAACGGAAACGAGGCATACAGGAAAGGCTATGAGGCACAGGAAAAGGCCAAATCCGATAATCTCCTGGAGATACTTGACCTGTATCCCATCAGTGACGAGAAGGTACGCGGTACAGGTAGATCCGATTTTGACCTGGCCATCCAGAAGGCACAGAAAGGAATAAAGCTTCACTCCATAACCGTCAAGCCCAAGAAGAAAAGCGGCACCCCAAGCCAGACTGAAAAGGACTGGCAGAACAAGAACGAGTATAACCCCTTCATGTGGCACGCATGGTTTCTCATGGCCGATGCCCAGCGTCAGAAGGGCGATTTCATAGAAGCCTCAAGCACCTATTCCTATATCTCCAAACTCTATTATGACGAGCCTGAGATTGTAGCCGAGGCCCAATACAAGATGGCGCAATGCTACTCTGAACTGGGCTGGAACTACGAGGCCGAAGAGCTGTTCCAACGCTCTGCACAGACCAAGACCAACCAGGCGCGCCATCTGGATTATCAGGCCAGGTTGGCGTCACATCTTCTGGGCCAGGAACGTTATGAGGAGAGTATTCCGTTGCTGGAGGAGGCCTTGAACCGCAAGGGATTAAGCAAGAGGCAGCGCATCCGCGAGAAGTACCTTCTGGCGCAGCTTTACAAGGCTACCGGCCGCAACGATGATGCCTACCGTATGTTCGGAAAGGTAATCCGCATGAGCCCTCCGTATGAGATTGAGTTCCATTCACGAATACAGCAGACCGAGACTATGGCTGAAAGCGGCAACATGCGCAAGATCATGAAGAAGCTCAAGCGCATGGAGCGTAATCCCAACAACCGGGAGAGCCTGGACCAGATCTACTACGCCATGGGTAACATTCACCTTATCCGCAAGGATACGGTAACTGCTCTAAGGTTATATAATGAAGGTGTTGACAAAAGCGAGAAAGCAACGCCTGAAAAGGGAATACTGCTGCTTACCATGGCAAACCTCTATTGGGACAGGAAAGACTATCCCAACGCATCCCGATGCTATTCACAGGCTGTCGGCCTGATAGGCTCCACACACAAGGAATACGAGACGGTGAAACTACGCTCAGAAGTACTGGAGGACCTTGTAGAATGCAGTGAGACCATTAAGCTGCAGGACAGTCTCCAATGGCTTTCCACTATCCCTGAAGATAAGCTTTACACCATAATAGACCAGGTCATAGAGGATGTCAAGGAGCAGGACCGTCTTGAAGAGGAGCGTCTCAAACAGGAAGCCAAGGAAAACGCCCGCCGTGGTACAGCGTCACAGATGTCAATTGCGGCCGATGACGACGGTACCGCATCAGGCAGTTGGTATTTCTACAATGCCAAAGTGGTAGAACGCGGCAAGAAGGAGTTTGCCAAACAATGGGGCGACCGCAAGCTTGAAGACAACTGGCGAAGAGCCAACAAGACCACACTGGCCCCTGTCGTTCAGATTGAGGATACCGATGAGCAAAGCCTGGGTGACATTATTATAGATACGCTTACGGATGTCACGGCAGACTCCATTGAGACAATGATCCCGCAGGAGACTGACCCGTACAAACGTGAATACTACATTCAGCAGATCCCCTATACGGATGAAGCCAAGGCTCAGTCTGACAAACTGATTTCAGAGGCTCTGCTTGAGCAGGGAATACTGTATAAAGACAGGCTGACAGAGTACCCGGAAGCCGAGGAATCATTCCTGCGCATCGTCAACGATTATCCCGAGGCTCAAGAGGCCGACAAGGCAATGTACAACCTGTATCTGATGTATTCGCTCTGGGGCAGGGAGACTGATGCTGACAGCTGCCGCGCCCGCATGCAGAGACTGTATCCCGAGAGTGACTACACAGTGATGATATGCGATCCCGATTATGTAGACAACGCCCGATACGGCAAGCACCGTGAGGACTCCATCTATGTAGTTACATACGCTGCATTCCGTCAAGGTGATGTCCGCACAGTCAGAGAAAACTGCGAGATATCGGCCGGAAAGTACCCCAAGGGACAGCATCGGGCCAAGTTCATGTTCCTGGACGCCGCTCTTGACTTACAGCAAGACAGTATTGACCTGTTCCTTGAAAAGCTCAAGGAGATAGTATCCAAATACCCCCAGAATGAGATAAGTCAGTTAGCCGGTCTTATTGCACAAGGAATTCAGAACGGCAAGATCCTGCAGTCCTCATCCTTCGGCTCCATCTGGGACCGCCGGAACGGAACCGGCGAGAGCTCAGACTCAATATCGGACAGCATTCCCGCATTCAGCGATGACCGTTATCAGCCTTTCATCTTCATATTGGCCTATCCTGAAGGCGAACTGAACCAGAATCAGCTGCTGTTTGAGGTTGCCAAGTACAACTTCACCAACTACATGATGCGGAACTTTGACATAAGTTTTGAAAATGAACAGGGAATCGGTATGATGATTGTCAGGGAATTCCTTAACTTTGACGAAGCTTACGTCTATCAACGCAACCTGTATGACGACGCCGATATGGCCAGCAAGCTGAGCGGCATAAAAGCGGTCGTCATTACTCCGGGCAATCTGGAACTGTTGCTTAAGCATTACAGTTTCACCGATTATCAGGAGTTCTATGAGGAGCATTTCCTCAACATACCTGAGTTTGACATAGACGGAGCTACCCTGTATGAAGAATACATCGGGGACGAAGATGAAGAAGCTACGTCTGATGTGAACGATGGAGAAAGCGGAGAGTAAAAACGGGACTTTGCTTTGGGTCGATGATGAGATTGACCTGCTCAGGGCGCATATCATGTTCCTTGAAAACAAGGGATATGAGGTGGATACCGTGACCAATGGCCACGATGCGCTTGACATGTGCCGCGAGCGCCAGTATGACCTGGTGCTTCTTGATGAGCACATGGTGGGTATGAGCGGTCTTGAAACCCTTTCCCATATAAAGGAGATGGACCCCAATATACCGGTGGTCATGGTCACCAAGAGTGAAGAGGAGAACATCATGGACCAGGCAATAGGCTCCAAGATTGCCGACTATCTGATCAAACCCGTCCACCCCAACCAGATACTCCTGTCGCTCAAGAAAAACATCCATAAGCGTGATATTGTAACTGCCGAGACTGACCGCAACTACCAGCAGAACTTCGGAAAACTCAGCATGCAGATCAACGATTCCCTCACGGCCGATGACTGGATAGAGGTTTACCGTCAGCTGGTTTATTGGGAACTGGAACTCAAGGAAGCTGACAGTTCCATGCATGATATGCTCCAGATGCAGAAGACTGAAGCCAACGCTGCGTTTGCCAAGTTCATAAAGCGCAACTACATGGAATGGATGGCCAACAGGGAGAAGGGCCCCGTGATGAGTCCTGACCTGTTCAAGAAATATGTGTTCCCGGCATTGGACAGCGGAGAGAAACTGTTCCTTATCGTAATGGACAATTTCCGTTATGACCAGTGGCGCATACTCTCATCTGAGCTGGCCGAGCTCTTCACCTTTGACGAGCAACTCTACTACAGCATCCTGCCCACCGCCACCCAGTACTCCCGTAACGCCATATTCTCCGGGCTGATGCCCGAACAGATAAGCCGCATGTTCCCTGAGCTGTGGGTTGATGAGGACTCCGAGGAGGGTAAGAACGCCAATGAAGCACCGCTTATTCAGACTCACCTGGAGCGGTACAGGCGTAAAAACACATTTACCTATAACAAGGTCAATGACTCTGCCGCAGCCGATAAACTGCTAAGCCAGTTCAACAACCTGCTGTCATCGGACCTGAATGTTGTAGTGATCAACTTCATCGATATCCTCTCACATGCCAAGACTGACTCCCGGATGATGCGTGAGCTGGCGGGTGACGAGGCCGCATACCGCAGCCTGATACTGTCCTGGTTCCGCCACTCATCAGTACGTGAGCTGTTCCGTTCAATGGCGGCCACAGGCCGGAAGGTCATGATTACCACCGATCACGGCAGCATCCTTGTAAATCATGCCGTCAAGATAGCAGGTGACCGTACCACCAACACAAACCTGCGTTACAAGCTGGGCAAGAACTTAGGGTTCAACCCAAAAGAGGTGTATGAGATAAGCGAGCCGCTCAAAGCCCACCTGCCCTCACCCAACGTGAGCACGTCATACATCTTCTGCACTGAGGACGACTACTTTGTATATCAGAACAACTTCAACAACTACGCATCATTCTATAAAGAGACCTTCCAGCACGGAGGCGTGTCACTTGAGGAGATGATAATACCTTTCATAACACTTAATCCCAAGAAGAAATGACCATCACGATAAAAGACCTTGACCACATTGATGAAGCTGCCCGTGAATTCATCGCTCAGATGGGCGATGATACCGTATTTGCTTTCTACGGAAAGATGGGCGCCGGCAAGACCACATTCATCAAGGCTCTCTGCAAACTGCTGGGCGTGGAGGATGAGGTAAACTCCCCCACCTTTGCCATTATCAACGAGTACCGCTCCGAGACCACAGCCGAGCTCATCTATCACTTTGACTTTTACCGCATCAAGAAGCTTGAAGAGGTCTATGACCTGGGTTATGAGGACTATTTCTACAGCGGAGCCCTCTGTTTCATCGAGTGGCCCGAACTGGTTGAGGAGCTGCTCCCGCTGGACGCAAAAAAAGTAACCATCACCGAAAACAGTGATGGTTCACGTACAGTTACTCTGTAATACAGAATATTATTCCCCTAAGGAGTCTACGTAGTCGGCTTCGGCTTCGACAATAAGTATGACCTCATCGGCCGGGAAGGAACCTATCTTGTCCTTCTTGGCCTCTTTGATGATATATGCAACAAGTGCATCATTGTCTATGTCAATGCAGCCGTCTGCATCGGGCTCCTGATCAAGCACACCGCTTGTGGTAAAATAGTCGTTGATGACATCCAGCATGTAGTATATGATATCATCGGTGTATTTCTCCTTCAGGTCCTGCGGTAGCGTGTTCTTGATGTACTCGACGGTCTTCTGATCGTCAAGGTCATCCTCAAGGAACTCATCCTGTGCCATAATCAGAGCAGAGCGTTAAGTTTATCCTGATATACGTTCTTCATGGCAAGGCCAACCACACGGTCCACCTCCTTGCCGTCTTTGAGGAACACAACGGTAGGAACGTTCATGATGCCGAACTGCTCGGTCAGCTCATCGTTCTCTTCAATGTCGCATTTTCCTATGACAGCCTTGCCGTCATACTCGGCTGCAATCTCCTCGATGATGGGGCCCAATCGCTTGCATGGACCGCACCATGTTGCCCAGAAGTCAATAAGCACGGGTTGTCCCTGCTGCTTGACCTGCTCAAAATTCTGAGTTGTGATTTCAATTTCCATAATTGTATTATTTGAATGATAAACTAATAGATTCCTTGCTTTTAAGATAATCAATCAACTCTGTGGTCACACTGATTTTGCGGGAGCCCGATGTTAAGGACAGCCTGCTGTTCTCAGGATCTGACAGATCATTGAATACAAACCGGAGCGTGGTCTTGCCCTCTTTCTGAGTGAGAGTATCAATGTCACTCACAAATTCCCTGTCAAGTTCAGACAGGGGCATGCTTACCGTCAGGCTGCTTATGACCGAGTCCTTTACATCCTGCAGCAGCTCTATGGAGTTTATGACAAAATCCGTTTTCTCCGGGTTATATTTGTATGGCTCGCATTTGGCTTTGATGAACAGGAAGTTACCCACTTTCATCATATTGGACCACTTGAGCCATGGCTCACCGAACTGCGCTATCTCAAACGAGCCTGTAAAATCCTCAACCGTGGTGAATCCGCAAGCCTTACCGTTTTTCATGCGTGATTCACGCACACCGGTAACCACACCTCCCATTATCAGGTCTTTGTTGACAAGGGAGGCACGATCCTCCATCTGACTCATGCCCACAGTGCATACGTTTTCCAGGATTACCCTGTATTCGTCAAGAGGATGAGCTGACAGGTAGATACCCACCAGATCCTTCTCCCTGTTGAGACGTTCCAGCAACGGCCATTCGGCGGCCTCGGGTATGGAAGGCGTAGCTATCAACTCAGTCTGTCCCAAATCGCCGAACAGGGAGAACTGAGACTCCATACGGTCAGTCTGATATTTGGTTCCGTACCGTACCAGAACATCGGCGAAAACCTCATTCTTGCCGCATGGCTGAACGAACTGCTCACGTCTAATCTCAGGGAAGCAGTCAAAGGCGCCGGCCAGAGCCAGGTTCTCAATGTTCTTGCGGTTGCATGCACTCAGGTTCACGCGCTGTACAAAGTCAAATATGCTTTTATAAGGTCCGTTCGCCTTACGCTCGCTGACAATGGCCGATACCGCATTCTCACCCACTCCTTTGACCGATGCCATGCCGAATCGGATATCACCCTTGGCGTTCACACCGAAGCGTGGCACACTCTCGTTCACATCAGGTCCAAGAACGTTGATTCCCATGGCCTTGCACTCGTCCATGAGCTTGGTAACCTCGGTTATATCTGCTGCACGGCTCAGCACGGCAGCCATATATTGTGACGGATAGTTGGCCTTAAGGTAAGCTGTCTGATATGCCACCCATGAGTAGCATGTGGCATGCGACTTGTTGAACGCATATGATGCAAATTTCTCCCAGTCAGCCCATATCTTCTCAAGTTTCTGCTCATCATGTCCATTGGCCTTACCGCCCTCAATGAACTTGGGCTTGAGGTGATCCAGCTTATCCTTGAGTTTCTTACCCATAGCCTTACGCAGGGTATCACTCTCACCACGGGTAAAGTTGGCAAGCAAGCGAGACAGCAGCATGACCTGCTCCTGATAAACAGTGATGCCGTATGTATCCTTAAGGTACTGTTCCATAATAGGGATATCGTACTCGATAGGCTTACGGCCCAGCTTTCGGTCAATGAAATCCGGAATGTAATCCATAGGACCCGGACGATAGAGGGCGTTCATGGCTATCAGGTCCTCAAACACACCCGGCTGCAGTTCACGCAGATACTTTTGCATACCGGGCGATTCAAACTGGAACGTTCCTATGGTGCGGCCCTCACAGTACAGTTGGAAGGTCTTCTTGTCATCGATGGGGATTTTGTCAATATCAACATCTATCCCCAGACTGTTCTTGATATTCTCAACGGCCTCTTTTATGATGGAGAGTGTCTTAAGGCCCAGGAAGTCCATCTTTATAAGACCGGTATCCTCAATCACGCTTCCCTCATACTGGGTTACCAGCAGACGCTCGCCCGTTTCCTTGTCAGTGGCAATTGAGACAGGCACCCAGTCCGTGATGTCATCACGGCAGATGATGGTACCGCAGGCATGTACGCCGGTACCACGTACGTTGCCCTCAAGCATCTTGGCAAACTTGATGGTATTGCTCAGGCGTTTGTCGTCAGAAGCCGCTGCCTGCTGTATTTCAGGAACGCATTCCAGGACGTTCTTGAAGTTTATCTTTCGGGGTTTTCCGTCAGGAGCATCGGGCAAACGGTCAGGTATGGCCTTACACAGGTTGTTTGAAACATCCAACGGAACCTCCAGCACACGCGCCACATCCTTGATGGCCATCTTGGTCTGCATGGATCCGTAAGTGATGATATGCGCCACCTTCTCCTTACCGTATTTATCGGTCACCCACTGGAGCACGCGTCCGCGGCCGTCATCATCAAAGTCCACATCTATATCAGGCAGCGATATACGGTCAGGATTGAGGAAGCGCTCAAACAGCAGGTCATACTTGATGGGGTCTATCTGTGTGATTCCAAGACAGTATGCCACGGCCGATCCGGCAGCCGATCCTCGACCCGGCCCCACCGATACGCCCAGCTCATTACGGGCGGCATTGATGAAGTCCTGTACAATGAGGAAGTAACCCGGGAAACCCATGGTTTTCATGATGTGCAGCTCAAACTTGAGCTGTTCCATGACATTGTCAGGTATAGGGTCTCCGTAACGAACCTTGGCGCCTTTGAATGTAAGATCTGCCAGATAATCGGCCTCCAGCTTTATGCGGTACAGCTTGTCATATCCGCCCAAATCCTGTATCTTCTCATCAGCCTTCTCCTTACTCAAAACCGTCTTTCCGTGCTCATCACAGGTGAACTCCTTGAAGAGATCCTCATCAGTAAGACGCTGACGGTACTCATCCTCAGTCCCGAACTCCTCCGGTATGGCAAAGTTGGGCATGATGGCAGAGTGGTTGATGGAGTAGTCTTCAACCTTGTCAAATATCTCCATGGTGTTGGCAAGAGACTCCGGCTCATCCTCAAAGAGGCTGTTCATCTCCTCGGTGGTCTTGAACCATTCCTGCTTGGAATAGCGCATAAGGTTGGGGTCATCGGGAGTACGGCCGGTAGAGAGGCAGATGAGCAGTTCATGCGCATCGGCATTATCCTCATCAAGGAAATGGACATCGTTGGTACAGATGGTCTTTATGCCGAACTTCTTTGACATCTCCTTGAGATGGGCGTTCACGTTCATCTGCAACGGATAGGCCTCATGGTTGGCGTTGGGAACGGTGGCTTTATGGCGCTGCAGCTCCAGATAGTAATCATCACCAAACAGGTTGTGGAACCACTGTACCACCTGCTCTGCCTCATCAATCTTGCCGGCTGTTATAAGCTTGGGGACCTCACCGCCCAGACAGGCCGAGCAGCAGATTATGCCCTCATGATATTTCTCCAGGTCATACTTGTCAGTACGGGGATGGAAGTAGAAACCATCGGTCCAGGCTCGGGAGACTATCTTTATCAGATTATGGTATCCTTTCTCATTTTTGGCAAGAAGGATCAGATGGTAGTTGGCGCCGTCCAGTTCCTTGCTCTCGCGCTGCTCCTTATGACGGGGTGCCACGTATACCTCGCAACCTATGATAGGCTTGAAATACTTGTCAACCTTCTCTTTCTTATACTTATCATTGATCTTGTCGCAGTAGTTCTTGAACTCCTTAATGCCCATCATGTTGCCGTGATCAGTTACGGCAACACCCCGCATACCGTCTGCGATAGCCTTATCCACCATCTTCTGGATATTGGTCTGGCCATCCAGCAGAGAGTACTGCGTATGTACATGAAGATGAACGAATTCCTGCATTGGGCGATTATGATTGAAAAAGTTTTTAAAGTTACTTTCATTTGGATTCTTACGCCAAAACAGGCGGGTCAAAGTTTTCAACAAAGAAACAACAAGACGCCTCTACCCATCTGACATAAAAATACACTGCAATAAGTATGCCGAGTTATCTGCAAAAACCATATCTTTGTAAAATAAACAGAACGCTATGGCCGAAAATAACGGAAAGCATACCACCATCAATCCTGAGGGAAAGACCACACTTACAATCGTGGCTATACTTTTCTTTATAATAAACCTACCGTTGTTTCTTATCCCCGCCATATTCGGATGGTGGTCATACGCAGCTCTTGGAGTGACGCTTTTCTTTGTATGGTTCTTCCTGCATTTCTTCAGGAACCCGGTCAGGCATTTTCCCAGTGAGGATGTTGAGAAGGTCGTCGTATCTCCCGCCGATGGTACCATCGTGGCCATTGAGGAGGTTGACGAGCCTGATTATTTCAAGGACCGCCGCATTGTAGTTTCCATCTTCATGAGCGTTTACAGCGTACATGCCAACTGGTTCCCCGTAAATGGCACGGTCACCAAGGTTGAGCATCAGGACGGCAATTTCCATGCCGCCTTCAAGCCCAAGGCCAGCACTGAAAACGAACGTTCACTCGTTGTGATCAAGACTCCGGAAGGTAAGGAAATAATGCTTCGTCAGATTGCCGGAGCGCTTGCCCGCAGGGTTGTGACATACTGCAAGCCCGGTGACGAAGCCAGGATTGACAGTCACATGGGATTCATAAAATTCGGCTCCAGAGTTGATGTTTATCTGCCGGTTGACACGCTGGTATGCGTCAAGGTAAACCAGAAGGTTACGGCCGATATCACCATCCTGGCTAAACTATCATGACAATGGCAAACCGCATAACTAGACATATTCCCAATACAATCACATGCTGCAACCTACTTTCAGGCTGCATGGCCGTGATGGCAGCATTCAATGCCGATGCATGGCACACCCTCATATGGGTAGTTGCCGGTGCGCTGTTTGATTTCTGCGACGGACTGTCCGCCAGACTCATCAAGGCATATTCACCCCTGGGAAAAGAACTGGATTCCCTGGCAGACCTTGTCACATTCGGCCTGGCTCCGGCAATGTTATGTCTGATGACTCTGCGCCAGTTTGATTATGCGTGCCAGACACTTGAAACCATCTACCCCTATATAGGACTGGTTCTGGTCGTGTTTGCAGCTTTGCGTCTTGCCAAGTTCAACACTGACGAGCGTCAGACATCATCATTCCTGGGCCTGGCAGTTCCCGCCAATGCGCTGTTCTGGTGCGGTCTGTTCCAGATGGACCTGAGCGCCGTTCCGGCAGCACCCTGGATTGTAGGAGTACTTGTCATACTGTTTGCCGGACTTATGGTCAGCGAGATCCCCATGTTCTCACTTAAGTTCAAGAGCCTTAAGTGGACCGATAACAGGATTCGCTTCATATTCCTTATCGTTTCCCTGGTCATTCTTATCCTGCTTCAGGAAAGAGGTCTTGCGGCTGTTATAGGCTGGTACATAATACTGTCAATTCTGACAAAAGGTCAGCATTGATTAACAAGGCAGACTTTTTGCCGTCATATTTGAAAACCTATTCAGATGATAACAATAGCGCTCATAATACTTTTCATCGTACTGTTTGCACTTCTTGCAATCCTTACGTTTGCACGTGACCTGCTGGCATCATTCCTCAATGCCGTGGTAGGCATATTCCGTAAAGGTGACCGCCAGCAGAAAAACAGTGAAGGGCGCCAGACCATACGCCGCCGTGACCGCAAGAAAAAGAAAGTATATTCAGATTCTGACGGAGAATACGTGGATTTTGAAGAGGTAAAAAGGTGACAAAGGGGACGGTTCTTTTTGTCACCTTTTCACCAGAGTGCCGATGGGTTCACCCGCAATCACTTTCTTAAGGTTGCCCGGAATATCCATATTGAAGACGTAGATAGGCAGGTCATTCTCCTTACACATCGTGGTAGCGGTAAGATCCATTACCTTTAGATTGCGGTTATAAATCTCATCAAAAGTAATCTCGTCAAACTTGGTGGCAGTGGGATCCTTCTCGGGATCAGCGGTATAGACACCATCCACTCGGGTGCCCTTGAGCATTACATCGGCTTCAATCTCAATGCCGCGAAGTGAGGAACCTGTATCAGTAGTAAAGTAGGGATTTCCGGTACCACCAACCAGGATAGCAACCTTACCTGCCTTCATTGCCTCAATTGCCTTCCACTTGCTGTAAAGTTCACCTATAGGCTCCATTCGGATTGCGGTAAGTACTATGTTGGGGCAGTCCACTGATGTCAGGGCCGAACTGAGTCCAAGACCATTGATCACGGTTGCAAGCATGCCCATCTGGTCACCCTTGACGCGGTCAAAGCCCTTGCCTGCACCTTTAAGACCACGGAAAATGTTACCGCCGCCAATGACGATGCCTATCTCCACACCCATGTCATGAATCTCCTTGATCTGCTGTGCATACTCACCCAGACGCTTATCGTCTATTCCGTAACGCTGCTCACCCATCAGACTCTCGCCGCTGAGTTTGAGCAATATCCTTTTGAACCTTGCCATATCACAATTTTTTTGCGAATATAATCAATTTCCCTGCAGAATGAACTGCACTTGTTTGAATTCATACACCCTATGTTCTCCATTGCGTGTATGTAGCATCAGACAGCCATCGGGACGGATGCCTTCAATACAGGCCTCAAAAATACCGTTTTCATCACGGAATCTATGGTATCCTTCCCGCCTGTACAGACGGCTGCGGTATAAACAGTCCACCTCCGAGCGTCTGTCTGCAGGGAGTTCCATATAGCCGATGAAACGGGCAGTTATATCGTTCAACAGAGCCTCAATATCAAACTCACGTCCTGTGATATTCTTAAGTGAGATAGGGTTAGGAGCATCACTCACAAACACCTCCTGATTCACATCAAGGCCCACGCCTGCCACCGTATCCAGTATCCTGCTTCCCTGAAGGGTGTTCTCAATCAGGATACCGGCCATCTTGAAGTCTTTCCAATACACATCGTTTGACCATTTCACCGATACATCGGCGGCAAATTCTGGACCTATTGATGCCATAACGCTGTCAGATACTGCAAGCGCAATGGCCTCAGATATATAGAACTGCTCCTGGACTTGAAGATTCCCGGGGTGAGCCAATATAGAAAACAGCAGGTTCTTGCCGGCCTCTGACTCCCAAGAGTTACCTTTCTGGCCGCGACCTGCGGTCTGAAAGGAGGCAACCGCCACCTCATAATCATAAGCCGGGTCACCACCCCCCAACTCACGCAGATAGGTGTTGGTTGAGCCTATGCTGTCACTCCTGTGCCATTTTATCTTTTCCATCATTCTACCGGCGGAAAAAACGCCTCCTTTATATGTTCAACTCTATAATAACCCGTGTCATCCATAATAATGGATATAACATCAAACCTCACGTCCATGTCAAGGCATCTGTAACGTATGTATGCATCGGCCGCATGGACGATATTCCGTATTTTCTTATCCGTGACTGCATCCTCCGGGTCTCCCCATTCCATGCCGGTTCTGGTCTTTACCTCAACAAACACCAGGATTCCGTCCTTTACGGCTACTATATCAAGGTCCTTGTGACCGCACATCCAGTTACGGTCAAGAATAACATATCCCTGTTCTTCAAGGTAATCGGCCGCATACTTCTCGCCTTCACGCCCTATAATGTTGTGTCTTGCCATGTATGTCAGAGTTTGTAATGCAAATTTAGCGATAATCTGTTGCATTGTGGCTTAAAATCAATATCTTCGTGGATAATTATGGATAAGAAAGAACATTCTGTAAGAAACGAACGTTACAGCTTCCTCATTAATTCTGAAGAGAAGCAGATGATAGAGAACTATCTGCGCAAATACAGGATCAGGAACCGTAGCCGCTGGATGAGAGAGACTCTCATCACTTTCATTATCAAGAATCTGGATCAGGATTATCCCACCCTGTTCAACGAGCAGGAAATGCGCCGATGACACAGGAGGAGCAGGATATCAGGTTCATGAAGATGGCCTTTGACGAAGCCAAGTCCGCAGCCTCAGAGGGTGAGATCCCTGTAGGCGCCGTGGTAGTCTGCAAGGGGACCGTCATCGCACGTGCCCACAACCTGACTGAGACCCTGACTGACGTGACTGCTCATGCCGAGATGCAGGCCATAACCGCTGCCGCCTCATATCTGGGCGGAAAATACCTTGACCAATGTACTCTTTATGTTACACTTGAGCCCTGCACCATGTGTGCCGGAGCCATAGGCTGGTCACAGCTGCAGCGTCTGGTTTACGGGGCAAGCGACCCCAAACGCGGATACACACAGTTTGCGCCAAACTCTCTCCATCCCAAGACAGAGATAACATCGGGCATAATGGCCGATGAGTGCGCTCAAATTGTACAGGATTTCTTTAGGAAGAAGCGCTAATTCTCCTTGCGGTACTTTCCCTCCTCTTCATCCTCCAGCATACTTAGATAACTGGTATAGCGGGAAAGGTGAATTTTGCCCGATTCCACCGCACGTTTCACTGCGCAGTCAGGCTCGTTAACGTGCATGCAGTTGCCGTAGCGGCAATCAACTGAGTACTTGAAAATCTCAGGGAAATAGTGGCTTATCTCCTCATGTTCCATATCAAAGGTTCCGAATCCCTTGATTCCCGGAGTATCTATAATCCAACCGCCCTGGGGCAGGGGGAACATCTCAGAGAAGGTGGTGGTATGCATGCCGGTATCATGCTTTTCGGATATCTGTCCGGTACGTTGGTTCAGTTCTGGGAGAATCTGGTTGACCAGTGTACTCTTGCCCACTCCTGAGTTACCCGCTATAAGCGTGACCTTTCCCTTAAGCGCTTCACGGACTGCATCTGTACCGTCACCGTGCAGGGCATCACACTGGAGGCATTCGTAGCCAATCTCCCTATATAAGGAAAGCAGTTCCTGCAATGTGGTCAGATCATCCTCAGTGAGCAAGTCCGATTTATTGAAAACCAGAATTACGGGAACCCTGTAAGCCCAGGCCGATGCCAGGAAACGATCGATGAAAACGGTCGAAGTCACCGGATGGTTTATGGTTACCACCAGCATGCACTGGTCGAGATTGCAGGCCAGGATATGTGACTGCTTGGAAAGATTAGAGGAACGCCGTATGATGTAGTTACGGCGCTCCTCTATATTTGTGATGTATGCCGGCTCACCCTCACGTGCCGGACTGAACTCCACGTAGTCACCAACGGCTACGGGATTGGTGCTTTTTATGCCTTTGATGCGGAACGTTCCCTTTATGCGGCACTCCTGATCCTCCCCGCTGTCGGTATGGACCAGATAACTGCTGCCTGTATTCCTGATAACTAATCCGCGCATCAACCGGTTTATACGGTCATGATCTCTTTCTCCTTCTCGGCAAAGAGCTCATCGGCCTTCTTAATATACTTGTCATGCAGTTTCTGAAGCTTATCCTCAGCATCCTTCTCGGCATCCTCAGGCAGTCCTTCCTTCTGAGCCTTCTTAAGTGCATCAAGGGTGTCGCGGCGGGCATTGCGGATTGATATCTTGGTACCCTCATTTACCTTACCGCTCTGCTTTACAAGATCACGACGGCGCTCCTCTGTAAGAGGCGGAATAGCCAGACGTATAACTTCACCGTTATTGGTAGGCATGATACCTACAGGTGAGTCAATAATGGCTTTCTCTATAACCTTGAGCATATTCTTGTCCCATGGGCGGATAGCAATGGTACGCGGATCCGGAGTAGAAAGAGCAGCTACATTGTTCAGTGCAACCATTGATCCGTAGGAGTCAACGCGAATATCATCCAGGATACGCACGTTAGCCTTTCCGGCGCGAATGTGTGCAAACTCATCCTCAAGATGCATGATGGCCATCTCCATCAGCTCCTCAGCTTCGCTGAGACAATTATTTACATCAAACATAACTGTGACTTTATTATGACAAAAGCAAAGATAATCCATTTTTATTCAATTTAACGCATAATATTAGTAATTTTGCGTCATTCACAGAGATAAGAACCTGATGCTGACCGATTACGCCCGGATACTTGAAAGATTTGACCCCATCTCTCTTGATGAGATGTCGTCCATACGTCTTATGAACAGGATTGACAGCAAGTACCTGGCTAATGAAGACCAGCTCAGCCAGCTTCTGGAAATGGCTCTGGGAGACTATATGATCCAGTCCATAGACGGAATCCGCCAGTCAGAATACCGCACTACCTATTTTGATAACAAGGACAACATCATGTACCTGAACCATCATAACGGAAGGCTCACACGCCAGAAGGTACGGATTCGCACATATGTGGATACCAATGACTACTTCTTTGAGGTAAAGCTCAAGAACAACCACGGCCGCACCAAGAAAAAACGCATACACCTTACTTCTGCCGGTTCATACGTTCAGGACGGAGCTGCAGAGTTTCTTGCAGAGCATACCATGCTTCCGCTTACCCTCAGTGACCTGGCACCCAAGCTGTCCAACCATTTCAAGCGAATCACGTTGGTTAACAAAGCCAAGACTGAGAGACTCACCATAGACCGTGAGCTGTCATTCCACAATGAGGAATCAGGGATGGACCGCAATATGGACAGGCTGGTCGTGATAGAGGTAAAACGTGATGGCAACACATATTCACCCATACAGGAACTTCTGCGTGAGGTACGCATATTCCCGAGCGGATTCAGCAAATACTGCATTGGCATGGCTCTGACCACACCAGGAATCAAGAGAAACATGTTCAATGAAAGGATTAGAAAAATAGAAAAACTCACATCAATATGTTAATGAACTTTTTAGCCCCCCTTGCAGGTGGACTTGGCCAGTTGGCCGCAGCTGCCTCAGAAGAAGCTGACATTTTCGGTGAAGAGACCGAGGGTCTGCTCGCTACAATCGGTACGACACCCTTCTGGCCGGTATGGTCAAGCATTTGGGAGATGTTACTGCGTCTGATAATCAACGTTGTAACCATTGGAATCATAGTCCACGCTTTCTATTACCCAAAAGCCAAGAGACGTGATTATTACTTTACGTTCTCAATCATAGGAGTAAGCATTTTCCTGCTTATCTACCTTATGGGCGGCGTAAAACTCAAGATAGGATTCGCACTGGGTCTGTTCGCAATATTCGGAATCATCAAATACCGTACTGAGCAGGTTCCCATCCGCGAGATGACCTACATGTTCGTGATCATTGCCGTAGCTGCCATAAACGGTCTGGCCACCAGCGTGAGTTACTTTGAACTTCTTGGAACCAACCTCATATTCATCCTGGCTCTGGCCATCTGTGAGAATACAAAATGGATGAAACATGTTCCCTCCAAGCTTATCAAATATGACAATGTCAAACTGATTGCCCACGGCAAGGAGGATGAACTCAAGGCCGATCTTGAGAAACGTCTGGGACTCAAGATAATCCGTATTGAGGTAGGCAACGTGGATTTCCTCAAGGATTCCGCAATCATCAAGATTTATTACGAGCCCATCATGGATGAATTCGGCACAATAGATTCCGTGATGAAAACAGGTAAGATAAAATGAGACGCCTACTTGCCATATCGTTTTGCCTGGTCGCATTGCTGACACCGGCATTCGGTCAGATGAACTGGGGACTGCGCAGCAGCATCGGCGTGGAGAAAAAGATTGCCAAGGGATTTGACGCCGGACTTGAAGCCCGATACCATCAGACTGACAATTTCCAGAGCACTGACCGCTGGAGCATAGGTCTTACCCTGAGCAAACGTCTGTACCGCAATGATGCCAAGACATTTAATGTCAAAGCCAGCGTAGGATATAAGTACATGAACGTGTATCACGGCTGGTCAACCAAGTACAAGGGAGACCTGACAAACGTAGAGGACGGACTTGATCCGCAGTATTACCTCAACAACTATCACAACTTCAATCTCAGCAACTCATACGTTGACTCCCGCGACAGGGCCACAGTATCGTTGCAGGCATCATATGAGATAGGAAGATTCAAAATAGCCCTGCGTGAATGCTACCAGTACACCTACACAGACAGCGCAACCTTTTCAAAAGAAAAGTACCGTTTCAAGAACGATGCGTGGAAACCGGTGGAGATAGTCCAGGACGGAAAATCTGCATCCCATAGCCAGATGCTGCGCTCCAAGATCAGCCTGGACTACAACATTCCCCATTGGAAATATGACCCGTTCCTTTCATATGAGTTGTTCAACAGCATTGACAACAGTTTCAAAGCTGACAAATCTAGGATAACTGCCGGTGTGGAGTTCAGTTTCAACAAGAAGCACAACTTTGATCTGGCGTATATGTGGCAGAACCAGCATGACGATGACGAGCCTGCCGGCTCCTTCATATGCATAGGTTACAAATTCGATTTTTAATCAGAAAAGTTTGTCCACATCCGCAAAAAGGTATAATTTTGCACCCGCTTAACAGCAATTAGAGGTAGATCCGCTAGCTCAGCAGGTAGAGCACATCCCTTTTAAGGATGGGGTCTCGGGTTCGAACCCCGAGCGGATCACCAACAAAAAATGAGTCTGAAATCATCTGAAAGCTTGCTTTCAAGGGAGTTCAGGCTCTTTTTTTGTTGTGTGATGGCCCGTGGCAAGGCCAGGGGTCATCACACAAAGACGCTCAGGACAATCTGAGCGTCTTTGGTGATAACCCGAGGGGGAACTGATTCCTCAGGGCATTCTTGGTGATAACTCCGCTCGGGAATTAAACAAATTACAATTTGTTTGGAGAAATGGTACTAAATTTAGTACCTTTGTCTATTATGGATTATTTAGAGTACAAGGGCTATAAGGGCAGCGTAGAATACAGCAAGGAGGATGACTGCCTGTGCGGTAAGGTTCAAGGCTTGAACAAGGCGCTGATCCTCTATGAGGGTCAGACTCTGGAGGAGTTGCGCAAAGATTTTGAGAACGGCATTGACAGCTATCTTGAGGGCTGTAAGGCAGATGGTGTGGAGCCGGCCAAACCCTACAGCGGGAAGCTGAATCTCAGAATGTCATCGGAACTTCATTCCCGTGTTGCAGAAGCTGCTTCCTCATCGGGCACTACAATCAATGATTTCATAAACAAAGCAATAAAAAACGCCTTGAAGCATGCTTCGATGCTTTAACACAAATGAAACTATGCAAGAAGCTCTTGATTTCCTAACAAGCAACAAGGACGTAGCCCTGGCCACGGTAAGTGCCGATGCCCGTCCCATGATTCGCGCCTTCCAGATAATGAAGGTGAGCGGTACTACACTCTACTTTGCCACAAGCTCAGCAAAGCAAGTCTATAAGGAACTGCAGGCCAACCCGGCAATTGAGCTTTTAGCTCTCAAAGACAATATATCAGTAAGAGCAGGAGGCGATGCATGTTTCAATGTGTCCGATGACATCCAGCAAGAGATATACAATACCAACCCGGTACTGCAGCGTCTGTATTCCGATTACAGGGCTCTCACATATTTCAGCATGGAGATAGATCATCTGGACTACTACGATCTTACACCTACACCTCCCTTGCTCAGGCATTATGACCGAAACACCGGTGAAAACCAACAAAAATGAACTACCAAATCCGACCAATCCGTCAATCTGAAATACCACTCTTAAGAGACTTCCTCTACAACGCAATCTTCATCCCCGAAGGTGTAGCTGCACCTCCCATGAGCATTGTTGATGATGAAAGCCTTCAAGTCTACATTCGTGACTTTGGCAAACTCCCAGATGACCGCTGTCTGGTGGCAGAAGTCGGCAGTAAAGTAGTAGGTGCCATCTGGAGCCGTATAATGGACGATTACGGCCATATCGATGATCGCACCCCATCCATAGCCATATCCCTGTATAAGGAATATCGGAACAAAGGAATTGGTACAGCACTTCTCCAACAAATGCTGGATCTACTCAAAGCCGATGGCTACAAGAGCGTCTCACTCTCAGTCCAGAAAGCCAACTATGCCATGAAAATGTATCTGAAAGCCGGTTTCCAGGTTATATCCGATGACACCGAAGAGGCTATAATGCGATGCACACTTTAAAACCCCATCTCCCTTGCCTTGGTAAGCATTTCGGCTGTATTCCTAGCATCAAACTTGGCCATTAGCCTTTGTCTGCGCCACTTGATGGTCTGCTCGGTCAGGCAAATCTGCTGTGCAATCTCCTTGCTGGTCATACCTGCAGCAATAAGAGGCAGAACCTCGGCTTCACGCTCAGTCAGTTCAATCTTCTCCTCATATCTGCTCTTTGGGGTATAAGTGCGCCGCTCTATTTCAGTCAGGGCCTCGCCGATTGCCTCATCGGCACCGGTGTTTTCCTTGTTCAGGCGGTTTATCCTGCGGCTCATAAACAGTAGCACCAGCAGCACAATCACTAGTATTCCCATGCTGACGGCCAACATCGTGCTCTGTCTCTTCTGTACCCGCAGAGCCTGCCCCATAACATCCAACGTAGCTATGCGGTCATTGTACTCTAGGTCCTGATGCACGGAGTAGTATTCATCGGCCTCCTTAAGGTAACGTATCGCCTTGGTGGTGCGCCCCTTCTTCATATACAGTGCTCCCAAACTCAGCTTAGGTGATGCAACCCAAAGTGAATCATCGGCCTCCTTTCCGTATCTTATAGACTTGTTGTAGCACTCAATGGCTTTATCAAATTCACCATCTTCAGCCCAGATCTCACCCATATTGTGCCATAGTATAGCGTTGCTCACCTTCCAATCATACTTGTCAAATATCTCACCTGCTTTGGCGTAATAGGCCATAGCCTGATCGATAGAATCAATCACATAGTACAGGTTTCCTATCTTGCCGTACAGACTTGATGCTGCATCATCAATCTTCTCCTGTGGATAACCTTCGGGGTTGTCCGGTCCTGATTCACCTGCAGCCATGCGCTCCAGATAACCTAATGATATATTGTAGTAGCATATAGTGCTGTCATATCTCTCCTTATTGTAATAAAGTTGTCCAATGAACTTTGATGCCAGATATGGCTGATACAGAGAACCCAACTCGTTTCCTATCATGTAAGCCCTGCGTGCCGCATACATGGAACGGTCTGGATTGATACGCTCATATCCGTACATCAGTTCAGAGTAAGCCTTGCATACGGCAGCCTTTGTATCAAACGACTCAGCGGCTAGGTGTTCAGGAGTCCATCCAGCCACAACATTCTCCAGTGAATCCAGCTTGCGGTCACGGTGATCGTTGTATTGTGCGTGCATCATAGTCACGCAAAACAACAGTACAGTTGTAATGATTATTTCTTTTCTCATAACAGTACAAAAGTAGCAAAATCACCGCTTTGAGGGGTTTTTAGGGGTGAATTTCAGCCCCCGGGAGGTCATTTTTATACTTTAGTATAATTCTTGAATCATCTGGAATTCAGAGTTTTGCATCGTAAACATTTAACCAGACGGAATGGAACAGACATCCAACTCCCCGATAACCTTGTCCGCTAAAGAAGAGCAGGTCTTACGTCTTATGGCGGCCGGAAAAAAGAGCGATGAGATAGCTGATACAATACATCTCAGCCTACCCGCCATAAAGTGGTACCGCCAACGCCTAAAGATAAAGTTCGATGCCGCTACAACCGGTGAACTCCTGGTCAAGGCAATGGCCCGAAATATGATATAATATGTTTAACCTAAAACAATAATGGAAATGAAAAAGAATGTATTAGTAATGATGATGGTCGCACTGTTTGCGACAGCATTTGTATCCTGCAACAAGGATAGTGATGATGAGATCAACAAGGAGGAAACCGCAAAGGGTGAGTCTTTGTTAGGTACACAGTGGAGATATCGTGTCGGCACCCTGGGCCAGGACGGTTTCATGCAGGTGTTTGTCAGCTTTATAAATGACCAGTCTGCAACATTAAGCATCACTAAATTGGAGGGCGGTGTATCCACAGCAAAGGCTATGGGCGGCTCTTATACCTATTCCAATGGTCAGGGCTCAATTGCATGCAAGGACCTCACTAACGGTAATTCAATGGGCACAGCCACATTCACAATCAAGGATAATACGATGACGCTTACTTATGATAATGAGACCTACACTCTCCCCAAGGTAGAGCAGCAGTAAACAATCACCCAGAGTACAACAATTAAAGATTATAGGAATATGAAAAAGAATATTCTGTCAATGATGCTTATGGCTGCAGCAGTTGTTCTGGCAGCCTGTGACACAGAGACCAAGAAGGATGATATCGATGACGGTGGTGATAACGGAGGTAACAACAACACCGAGCAGACCTATGAGCCCATTAGCAACAAGATTCTGGCAGCTACATTCCCTAAAAACGTCAAAATAGAAATGACTCATCAGCCGTCATATAACAATCAGGAGGAAACCACAACCCTTATAAAACTAGGAAACGAATGGTTCTACAAGAATGTATCCCCCAGATATATCATCTATCTGTTTTGTGAGTTTGACAAGGAAGGAAAGACACTCAAGGCATACGGTAAAACGACAGACCACAGCGAATCTTATGATGAAGCCAAATGGACCAATCTGCTGGAAATCGGTGATGATAGCTATCTGAACTTTGCCGGTTATGCCAAGAACTCTGAGATCAAAGTACTGTTTGATGCAGGTGTGCCTGCAGGAGATTGCAAGAAGTACGGTGAAGCGACCTCAGAGAAAGTCACAATCCTGGACGTGGAATGCACTCGCTACGACTATGACTTTGTAGTCAAGGCCGATTATTATGTCGATGAGGCCACCAAGATAGTCTACAAGTTTGTAAACTACATGGATAAGGACAAAGAACAGCCCAATGCCAGGTTTGAGATTGTAAGTTGGGATGATACCGTAACCGCTTTCGATTGGAAGAAACCAGAGTAAGAACAACTTTTGATCTGTCAATCCTGACACCATAAAAAAAGAACAGGGTAGCATCACTGCCTCCCTGAACCCCGAAAATCGATGTTCCGATTAATCGGTAACAACCAATCTTCTCTCCTTGTTTGCGGTTGCAAAAGTATATCATCCACTGCAAATTACCAAATCTAATTTCTAGCCCTATAAAAAAAGTTTACCCGAATCTGCGGGTAAACTTTTTTAGCTTCTCCAATTAGGGAGAAAAAACTCGCTAGTCAGCGAAGTAGTTTTGATCAAAAATCCTCATCATCCCGGGGGTACTTCCCGTTGATGCGGGCTTTGGGGAAGCGTTTTCTCAAGGCCTCCTCCTCTTCGGGGGTCATAGATCCGTATATCTCAAGTGAGCGTATATCCATGCTGTCCATCCAATCCGGAATATCCACCTTGCCCACAAAATGCAAGGAGAGTCTGTTTATACTACCCATTGCACGGATGATATCGGGAACCTTGTTGACTTTGAGCATGAGTCCATCGGAGTACCCATCGCCACTATCCTTAGCCTTGAACTCCTCAAGCAGCTCCTCCTGGGTTTTGTCAACACGGGTAAACCATCCCATCTTGGGAGTCATGGCATAAGTTTCGGGATCCACCTCCATGCCTACTATTCCGGCCCAAAACTCCATCATCACGGTTTTCTCAACCTCACCTGTAGCGTCATTAAAGACTATGTACTTATACTCGGTCCTTACCATCTCGGGCAGCATGTCGTGGTCCATCAGGACTTCGTCAGGAGTACGTCCCTTCTCATCATACGGCAGGAATTTCAGGAACCAGCCGTCAAACTTGGTGGCACCCATATCTATACCGCCGCAACCAAGTCCACGCACATCGCCCGGACGGTATTTCTTAACTATGCTGCGCCAAAACTCCGTATTGGGCTTGCCCTTTGATGCCTTGACAAACTCCTCCAGTATGGGCTCCAGGTCATCAACCCACCAGTCTATACCGTAAGCACGAAGCTTGCGGGTACGGTCCAGTATGGACTGCCAGTCTTCAGGAGTGCCCTTAAGCGTAATGCTTGGTATGCCGCAAGACAGGTAGACTACGATGTAGTCAAAGTATGACTTACAAGTCTCCATAAGCACAATCTGTGACACCATGTGTTCATTTACGCCGGTCGTAGAGAATGGTTCAGCCATTATATCGGCAATATCGCCTTTTGTATTCTCACGTATCTGATCGGCAAAACAGTTCACTATGCCCTCCCAATCGGCATCTTCGGTTAACAGATCCTTTCCGCTCTGTACTACAAGGTCAATCTTACCCTCATGGTCCACAAACAGGTGGCGTAACTCCTCCGGATTGTCATTCACATAATGTGCGAATCCCTGGCAAATCAGGAACCAGATGACATCAGGTGTGAGTACCACGGGACGATGATCGGCAAATGCATCTATCATGCCTTGAAAGAAGGGGTTCTTTCCATATGAGGCATATCTTTCATCGCCTATACCCCATGCAACAACCCTCTGATTCTCACCGCGGATTTCACTTTGGTTAAGTATATCACTTATAAGCTTATCGGTTTCACGCATCCTATAGCTCAAGCTTTCACCTGTAGGTTCAGGCAGGTCAGGATCAACGCGGAATGTAATGCTCTTACCCTTCTCCTGGCTCAAAATGTCTTTCTTCTTGGCCTGCACGCCCGATGCGGCCAGAATTCCTGCAAACAATAACAAACAAAATCTGATAGTTCTCATATCTGTAATCTTAAAAGGTTTTACTTGTCACACACTGCACGCAGCCGGTAGCCGCCGCTTCTTTCCCTTGATGTAATGTGTATCTTAGCCATACGTTCAAGCCCAAGATCCACCTCATCCATGGTCCCCACTTCATCCTCGCTTATTAGCAGCACGATGCATTGACTGGAGCCTCTTGAACCCAAGTCCGATGTCAGATAATTCGACATGCTATCGCGCCATGGGTCTGCCATGACATCAACAGGGCAATAGTAAGGAATGAATATGGAGTTTGAAGTGTAGCCGGGCACTTTACTTGTAATAAGGAATCCACCTACTCCGTTCACTGTGGTCTCAGTCCAGTCACATTTCTTAAACAGCTCAGTATACTCCTCCTTGGTGGGTGTTCTCCATTTTCCGCCCCAGTTTACATGAGCGGCATCATCATCCTTGTCAAGTCTCTTCTTGCCGTCTATGAACGGTGCTTCATCATACTCATCACCTATGGAGTACTTGTAATACCACCAGTACATATTGTCGTAGTTCTTCTTGTACTTGTAGTTATAGTCCGAGTAGTAGGTCTTGGGGGCTGTCTCACCCCAGGCAAAACGTGCACCTGCCTCCTCGGGACTATCGGCACCCACGTTACAATCTGCCCAGAGGACGCTTAATCCCAGATCTACCATGACATTCCTCTTGGGTTTTTTTACAGGATCGGGAGCGATTACAGGTTTGATTTCGGATGGATTATCATCCAATACAGGTCTTATTGTGTAACCATTCCATCTTCGGTCACCGCCACCTATCGACTGGCCCAGCGTCGCTGTCCAGTAACATAAATCCAGTCCCTTGTTGCTTATCAATCCGCCCTCGGAAGTAAAATTCTCATTATCGCCAATGTAACCTGTTGAGGGAAGATAAATGCTGTTACCCTCATACCCCGGGACATTACTTGTTATGATATATCCCTCAAGACGTCTCTCAACATAAAATTCAGTGCTGTCCAAGACGGTTGTCACCGGTGTCCAGGTGCATTTGGTCTTGAGTTCCCAAAGCTCATCGGCCGTAGGCATTCGCCAGCCTCCTCCCAGCTGCACGGCTGCAGCATCATCTTCGGGCTCAAGAGTCAACTTGCAATCCACCGGAGTGACTGTGGTAAGTGACCTGAGTGTTTGGTCTAACACCGTATAAAAATTATACTTGGTAATCGTGTTGGTGTACTCGCCGAACTTATATTTCTTGCCGTCATAAACACCTGCCTTGGGAGCTGTCTCACCCCAGGCAAAAAATCCGCCCAGCTCATCAGGCATTGATGCGCCCAGATTGGCCGATGCCCATTTTACGCTAAGTCCCAGGTCAACAGCCTCAGGTACGGGCAATGTAACCTTTACCTTCATCTGCGTCTTACGGCCATCACTCTCGGCGGTAATGATGCATTCGCCCTGACCTACCGCAGTAACAGATCCGTCACTGTTTGTTGCAACGATATCCGGGGCCGATGAACTCCAAGTGATTGAAGTGGGTTTGACCGGACGGCCAGACGGCATCATCACAGCATTTATTTTGCGGATCTCGCCATAATTCAAATCCAGGTTTTCATCTGACAGAGACAGAGATGTAAACATATCATCAGTAAGTGAGCGCACGGGACGGATGTTAAATCCTATATATCTGCTTGCAAAGCCGTTAGGCTTCATAAAGCTACTATAACCCATTCTCAGCACCTCCGTCGGAGTCATATCATCCATCATCATAAGTCCGTTTACAGAAGCTATCGTACTGAAACAGCTTCCTCTGCTACCGCGGCCTGCATTCGATGTCCAGAGAGAAAACTGTTTTCTCCTGTTTATCGGCTCATTGCCGTCCATCTGGCCTGAATACGGAATGAATATGCTGCGATCCTCAAATCCGGGAACAGTGCTTGTAAAACGCATTCCGCTGGCGCCGTTTACGGTAGCGGTATCATATGTGCAGTTTGCCACCAATTCGGCAAACTCATCGGTGGTAGGAATACGCCAGCCGTCGCCCAACAGTACGGTTGCGGCATCATCGGTCGACTCAAGACGGTTAAGATTATCAGCTTTGAGGAGCTGATGTGACTGACCGTCGGCGGTGTATTTATCCATACCATTCTCCTGCGCAAAGGATGAGTAACGATAGTTGCCCCATGAGTAGAACTCCTTAGGCTCAATCTCAGCCCATGCGTAATAATCACCGTATTTTTCAGGGGCCGATGCTCCCAGATTGGCTGAAGCCCACAGAACGCTCAATCCCAGATCCACATATTCAGATTCATGAGGAGTTACGGTTATACTGCACTCAGCTGTCTTTCCGTAAGCTGTTGCCACTACCTTGCAACTGCCCGGGCCGGCTGCTACCAGCAGACCGTCCTCAACGACTTTTATTATGTTTTCATCGGAGGATTCCCATGTGCAGGCGCTGTTTACGTCACGCTTTCCCATTGTCACGTTCAACCTGGTACCTGTACCCTGCTGCAAAGAGAGTTTTGTTGTTTCCAGGGAGATCTTTGACACCTCTTTGCCCGACAGCGGCATTACCATACGTACCGACTGTTCCGATTCGCGGTTCTCGCTGTGCCATTCTTTGGCTCCGCGCTCGAAATTGAAACCGTATGCTCCCCCATTGTCAGGCTGAACGCCGGGAGTAGAACTCCAATATGAAGCATACTCGCCTTCTTTCATAATCTTGCCGTCCTGCAACCATCCGGAAGCCGGCAGGAAAATGCTCTTATCAGTAAATCCTTTGATCTTACTTGTAACCAGATAACCGATCAAGCCATTCTGCTTGGTCCATTTCCAGGTGCAGTATTCACGCAGTTCATCCCATTCTGCCTTGGTGCCCATGCGGCTGCCATCGGTTGTCTTGATGGCCATGGCATCGGGCCAACGGTAATACCAGCCGTATGGTCTGTCTTTTGTTGTTCCCGTATTGACGGTACTCCACTTTACACTAAGTCCCAAATCCACATAAGTGGCATCCTGTGCAGACAGCATGCTACATGCGGCACAGAACAATACAATCATTGAAAAACGGATAACTCTCATATCTTCATTATCTCGACCTCGGGACAAAGTTAACCGCCCGATTTCCCAAAAAAAACTAAAAAGCGTTGCAATTCCGTTGCATCTCTAACAAGAAACGTGGAATTGGACAAAATGCGTCCTTTTTAATTAAAAATGATACAAAAGGGGTCTGACCCCAATTGTATGACCCCAATTGTATCATTTTGCGTTTTTGATTTTGAGATAATTGCAGGAAAGCATTTTCCCGTTTTCACCGCGCAGATGCATGGCGCCGCCCTGGCAGTAACGCCAGACCTTGCATTTGCCGCATTCATCGGTCTTCATCCAACGGTGGTTACGGTAGAGTTCAAAGCCGTTCTCCCAGACCTGCCAGAAATCATCTGTATGAATGTTTCCCTGATGATAGTCACTGCGTATGCTCAGGCAGCCCGATATAGAGCCGTCACTCAGGATTGATGCCACGCTGACACCTGCCGCACAATGAAAAAGATGGTCACGGGCCACGCCCTCATACGGTCCCAGGAATCCTTCACAGGAGAAGTTCAGACTGATCCTGCCCTCACGGCGTACAGCGGTTATGAAGTTCATGAGCTGTACGAATTGCTCGTTGGAAAGCATAAGTTCAGGCTCGGTTACGGCCCGTCCCATAGGCGCGACCGTGAATATGCGCCACTTCTTCACTCCACGTTTTATAAGGTATTCCTTGAGTTCATTCAGATAACCAAAGTTGCGCTGGTTTACACAGGTAATCAGGTCCCATGTCAGTCCATCGTGTTCCTTGAACCAGTCAATGGCGGCATCGGCCCGTTTGAAACTCAGGTCGCTGCCTCTCATCCAGTTGTGTTCCGTCTCAAAACCGTCAAAACTCATGGCTATGGTATCAAGTCCGGTTTTGACCAATTCATCGACCTTTTCACGGGTAAGAAGCATGCCGTTGGTTACCATTCCCCACAGGAATCCGCGTTTCTTGATTTCAGCACCCACCTGCATGATATCGGGCCTGACCAGAGGCTCTCCGCCTGTGGTTATAACCAGCAACTTACCGTGTTCCACAGCCGATGGACAACTGTCAAGAACACTCAGCAGGTCACTCAAGGGAGGATCCGCCAGACCGGCAGTCTTGCGGCAGTCACTGCCACAGTGACGGCAGCTCAGGTTGCAGCGCAACGTACACTCCCAGAACAATTGACTGAGCTTATGCTCAAGTACCTGGGTTCTGGCAGCTGCCCTGCCTGCCTCAAATAACAATCTCTTGGAAAAAGGGATCCTGCAATCCATCCGGATTATTTCTGACGGGCTTTATTGATTTCGTTATCGATAGAGTCTATCTGATGCCGCATCTTTGCATTCTCAGCGGCACGGCGCTCCAACACTTCAGGCGGGCCGTAAACGACAGAATTCATACTGCGGGAGAGAGTCTCTCTAAGAGCATTGGACTCCTGTATCATATCTCTCACCGCTTTAGAATCACCCGGCAATTCAAGTATAGGAGACAGACTCCTTCCGGCCCGGCTGTTGACGTAATCCTGTGCCACCACCTGCGATGTGCTCTCCTCCTCTTCTTCAACCACCTCAGGAGTCTTGTTTACCTTTTTGCTGCGGCAAGAGCTTGCCAGTGCAAGAACTACGACTGAAAGGGAACAGATCAATAACGACCATCCCTTTGATATTACTATTCTCAATGCCTTGTACCTCATACTCTTAATATGGCAACCAAGACAGTTTGTTAAACGGTTGCCATATGCAAACTTAAATAAAAAATACGGCAGTTACGGGGATTTTGACTATTTTTGTGGTTTACAACGCACGCGCGCACACACGATGGCAGGAAAACTATATCTGGTACCCACGCCGGTGGGAAATCTTGAGGACATCACCTTGAGGGCATTACGTATCCTTAAGGAGGTGGACCTTATCCTGGCCGAGGATACCCGGACCAGTTCAGTCCTGCTCAAACATTATGACATCCATAAGCCGCTGCAGTCACACCACAAGTTCAACGAGCACGAGACATCGGCCCAGATGGCAGCACGTATACAGGCCGGCGAGTCTGTAGCACTTATCAGTGATGCAGGAACTCCGGGAATATCGGACCCCGGGTTCATGCTGGTCAGGGAGTGCGTGCAGCAGGGTGTTGACGTGGAGTGCCTGCCGGGTGCGACCGCATTCGTACCGGCGCTGATTGACTCCGGACTGCCTTGCGACAGATTTCTCTTTGAGGGATTCCTGCCACAGAAAAAGGGGCGTCAGAGCCGGATAGCCGCGCTTAAGGATGAAATGCGCACCATCATATTCTATGAATCGCCGTTCCGTCTGGCAAAGGCACTGGAGCAGTTCATCGAAGTGTTTGGCCCGGAACGTCCAGTAGCAGTTTGCCGCGAAATATCCAAGGTGCATGAGGAGTGCGTACGCGGATCATTAACTGAAGTACTTGCTCACTTCAAGGCACATGAGCCAAAGGGTGAGATTGTAATAGTATTGGGAGGAACACCTGACAAGAAACATAAGGAAGAGGAAGAATGAAAGAAGAGTTTCAAGTCATAACTGAGAAAAAAGCCGAGACCGCCATACTGGTAGGTATCATAACACAGGATCAGGACGAGCGCAAGACAACTGAGTATCTTGACGAGCTTGAGTTCCTGGCCGATACCGCCGGAGTGACCGTAATGCGCCGTTTCACACAGAAGATACCTCAGGCTCTTGCCGCCACCTACGTGGGCAAGGGTAAGCTTGAGGAGATGCGTGACTATATCAAGCGCATGGAGGACATGGAGAACGAAGTTGGTATGGCTATCTTTGATGATGAACTCACTGCCAAGCAGATGTCAGCCATTGAGAGCGTTCTGGGAGTAAAAGTCCTGGACCGCACATCATTGATACTGGACATATTCGCCATGCGGGCCCAGACAGCTCATGCCAAGACTCAGGTAGAGCTGGCGCAGTACCGCTATCTGCTGCCCCGCCTGCAGCGAATGTGGACTCACCTGGAACGTCAGGGAGGTGGTTCCGGAGCCGGCGGCGGAAAGGGTACGGTAGGTCTTCGCGGACCAGGTGAGACCCAGCTTGAGATGGACCGCCGAATAATCACCAAGCGCATTAGCTGGCTCAAGGAGCAGCTGGCCGATATAGACCGCCAGAAATCCACCATGCGCAAGAACCGCGGCCGCCTGATCCGTGTTGCTCTGGTTGGATACACCAACGTAGGCAAATCCACCCTTATGAACCTGCTCTCCAAGAGCGACGTGTTTGCCGAGAACAAGCTTTTTGCAACACTTGATACAACCGTCCGTAAGGTCGTCGTGGACAACCTACCGTTCCTGCTTTCGGACACCGTAGGATTCATCCGCAAGCTGCCAACTGACCTGGTGGAATCATTCAAATCAACGCTTGATGAAGTCCGTGAGGCAGACCTGTTGATACACGTTGTGGATATATCCCATCCCGACTTTGAGGACCAGATGAAGGTGGTTGACAAGACCCTGGCTGACCTTGGTGCAGGCGAGAAACCTACCATCGTACTCTTCAATAAGACCGATGCCTACACCTGGGTGGAGAAGGAGGCCGATGACCTTACCCCCGCCACACGTGAGAACATCACGATGGAGGAGCTGCAGCGCACCTGGATGGGCCGTCTTAACGGCGAGTGCCTGTTTGTATCGGCACTCAAGAAGACCGGCATTGAGAATATGAGAAAGGTTCTATACGATAGAGTAAAGCAGTTGCACGTACAGAAGTACCCTTACAACGATTTCCTCTATCCCGATATGGAGACAAACGAAAATTAAAACATAGCAAAATGGCAAATTTCAAGTACGCCCCGATGTTCCAGTTGGGCAAGGACGAGACAGAGTACTATCTGCTCACAAAAGACTACGTAAGTGTAAGCGAGTTTGAAGGCAAACCCATTCTGAAAGTTCAGAAGGAGGGCCTCACAAAGATGGCAAATGCCGCATTCCGCGATGTAAGTTTCCTGCTGCGCCGCTCACACAACGAGCAGGTGGCCAAGATCCTGCGTGACCCCGAGGCATCAGATAACGACAAGTACGTAGCACTGACATTCCTGCGCAACGCTGAGGTATCGGCCAAGGGTAAGCTGCCTCTGTGCCAGGATACCGGAACCGCTATCATCCACGGAGAGAAGGGCCAGCAGGTATGGACCGGATTCTGCGATGAAGAGGCACTTTCCGAGGGCGTTTACAAGACATATACTGAGGAGAACCTGCGCTACAGCCAGAACGCTCCGCTGGATATGTACAATGAGGTCAACACCAAGTGCAACCTTCCCGCCCAGATTGACATCGAGGCAACCGAGGGTATGGAGTACCGCTTCCTTATGGTTACCAAGGGTGGCGGATCGGCCAACAAGACATATCTGTATCAGGAGACCAAGGCCCGCATCCAGAACCCCGGCACTCTGATTCCTTTCCTGGTTGAGAAGATGAAGAGCCTGGGTACAGCAGCCTGCCCTCCCTACCATATCGCATTCGTTATCGGCGGTACCAGTGCCGAGAAGAACCTGCTCACCGTCAAGCTGGCTTCAACTCATTATTATGACAGCCTGCCCACCAGCGGTGATGAGACCGGCCGCGCATTCCGCGATGTAGAACTTGAGAAGCAGCTCCTGCAGGAGGCTTACAAGATTGGTCTGGGTGCCCAGTTCGGCGGTAAGTATATGGCTCACGATGTTCGCGTTATCCGCTTGCCGCGCCACGGCGCAAGCTGCCCCATAGGTCTGGGTGTAAGCTGCAGTGCTGACCGTAACATCAAGGCCAAGATCAACAAGGACGGTCTCTGGAGTGAGAAGATGGATGACAAACCATACGAACTGATTCCTGAGGACCTGCGTC
>Ga0310690_10000627_pt1 | contig 72625 bp, 51 predicted proteins | sample AusTroGonzalo_MG_2_FD_207661 | JGI IMG/M metagenome (GOLD analysis project Ga0310690, IMG submission 207661) | Bovine rumen microbial communities from tropical cattle in Woodstock, Queensland, Australia - Gonzalo_04 (v2) (version 2) | ecosystem: Host-associated > Mammals > Digestive system >...
CAGGATTTCGACGGAGAACTCCTTTAAATTCTTTTTCTAGTTTGCCGTTGTCATTGAATTGTTTGAAATAATCAGGGAATTTAAGATTTTTAGTCATCAAACCTTTGTCATTCCATTTTTTTTCTGCAACAAAGAGTCCTGAACTGTCAAAGGAGATGGAACTTTTGGGGCGTCCCGATTCGTGCCATGTATCTTCGGATACTTTCTTGTAATCTTTGTATTTGATTTGATTCTGAATTTTCCCATTTTCATAGTAAAATTTTGATATGCCATTGTTTATGATAAATTTAGACGAGGCATCGCGGGATATCCCGGTGAGCTCCCGTTTTAACGTGCCATTGTCATAAAATTCTTTGTAGAAATCAGGAGCTTTAAATTCTTTTATCAAGACGCCCTGTTCATTCCATTCTTTCCCGGTTTTTGCCCAATTCTGATAAACATAGAAATATTCGTATTCTAGGTTCCCTGACTCGTACCATTGTTTTTCTGATGTCTTTTTCTGGTTCTTGATTTCCATTTGCGTTTGGATGTTTCCGTTCTCGTAATAGCGTGTTTTTGTTCCGTTTTCGACATGGATGCCGTCTGGTTGTTTGGATAGAGTGCCTGAAAGTTCTTCTTTTAGATTCCCGTTGTCATAAAAAATTTTGAGGTATTTTGGCAATTTGCAATCCCGTGTCATCACGCCGTCTTTGTTCCACTCTTTATGCGCAATAGGTTTCCTGTTCCTGATTTCGGTCCATGTTTTGAGTATCCCGAATTCATAATAGGTCTTTTTTTCACCATCTTCCACTTTGAAGGCAATACTGTCTTGTGCGTCTTTGTCTATGAACTTGTTGGCTTTATACAGGATGCCCGATATTTCGCTTTCCAATTTTCCGCTGTCGGAAAAAGTCTTTAGATATTTTGGGAATAGGTATTCTTTAGTAAGTCTACCTTGTTTGTCATAAATTCGCGTAATACAGTCTCTGGAACATTCAAACTCGCTTGTACTTGGCTCTATATGGAAGTTTCCTTCAAACGAGCGCTTTGGCATGCCATTGGAGACTATCCAAGCCCAATTCTTCTTTTGTAAGACGTAGTCATTTTCTTTGTTTTGGGTGGAATCGAAATGGATTGTTGCAACGGGTTCATAATGTTCATTTTCTTTTTTGAACAAGCTGTCAATTACATTGTTTTTTGTGGAATAGTAATACTCACTTGGCAGGGAATCAACGATGTCCTTGAAAAACAGGTAGGCAAATATAGGGAGCTTGGAAACGAGTGAGTCCGCAGCGGCTGTGTTCGCGTTGACGAGTTTTTTTTCTTGCGTTTCGGCTTTTTTTTCAATAGTTTTTTGGGATCCTGCACACCCCCACAGCAGGATTGAAAAAGTTAAAAGAGGAATAAAAGCGCGAATTAACATGAGCTCCCCGGCCTCTAAATCTGGTCTAAATTGTAAAATAACTTCAAATTAACGATTTTGTTCGAGGCGCGTGAACTTTTTGTTACAATTTGCGGGATATCACCTTATTCTATTGAACGCAAGAAAAAAGCGGATGATTGTGCCCATTAGGGCGAATAGAAGATATATTTAAAGCGTCTTTGGGTTAACAGGGAACATCATGGAGTTGGTCACATGGATTCTTTCTTGAAAGGTGTCGTTTTCGCCTCGTCTCTTGGGGTATGCCTCTGTACAAGTGCCTTTGCGCAGACAAAGGTTGTTGTTGACCCATCAAAGAAGTATCAGGTTTTCGAGGGCTGGGGCACGAGCCTCTGTTGGTGGGCTGTTCTTGTGGGTGCCTGGGATGATGCGAATCGTGACAAGTTCTTGGGTGCACTCGCCAACCCCGACACAGGCCTGGGCTACAATATTTTCCGTTACAACGTTGGCGGTGGGGACCAGCCTGGTCACAATCACCTTACGAAAGGTGACGGCGGCGGCAAGGTGCCGGGCTACAAGCCGACCGAGAAGGGCGACTTTGACTGGACGGCCGACCCCGCTCAACGCGGCGTCGCCCTCAGCCTCAACAAAATGGTCAAGGACCCGATTTTCGAGGCGTTCAGCAATTCCCCTCCGTGGTGGATGACCAAGAGCGGCTGCGTTTCGGGCAGTAATGACGGTTCCGACAACTTGAAAGAAGATTATTTTGACGATTTCGCGGATTACCTTTCCGAGGTGGCGCTCCATTTCAAGACGGAATGGGGGCTCACGTTCCGCACGGTCGAGCCCTTCAACGAACCGAGCGCCGGCTGGTGGAAATCGAATGGCGGCCAGGAGGGGTGCGGTTTCAAGAACAACCAGTCCAAGATGATTGTCGAGCTGGGCAAGGCGCTCAAAAAGAAAGGGCTCTTCCCGGAAACGTCCGTGAGTGCGGCCGACGAGACGTCCATCAAGCAGGCGCATGACCAGCTGGGCAATTACACCTCCGAGGCGCTGTCTTACCTGGGCCAGGTGAACACGCACAGCTATTCCGACGGCAGTTACCGCAAGCAACTTTACAACCGTGCCTTCAGCATGGACAAGCGCCTTTGGCAGTCCGAGACGGGCCCGCTGAGCAAGAACGGCGACGAGCATATCGCGCTGTGGATGGCGAATGTGATTATCCAGGACTTGCGCGACCTGAAGGCCGAGGCTTGGATTGACTGGCAGATTGCCGACCCCGCCGAGAACTGGCGTTCCATCAAGGCGGACCACAAGAACCAGACGTTCTCCTACATGCCGCGCTACTACATGCACGCTGCGTTCAGCCGCTATATTCGCCCGGGTTCGCGCATTATCGATAGCGACAACGGCAACACGGTTGCCGCCCTGCGCCCCGACGGGGCGCTGGTCATCGTCGTGCGGAACAGCGGCGGCAGCGACGTGAAGTACAACTTTGACTTGAGCAAGTTCAAGAAGTTGGGAACGACGGCGAAGGTCGTGCGCTTCGAGCTGCCGGGCAGTCTCAAGCCGGCTGACGATATCGCCATCAGCGGTACTTCGCTTGCGATGACGGCGAAGTCGAATACCGTCACGACGATGGTTGTCGCGGATGTGGAAGGGACGGATTGCACTCCGTCTTCGGTCATCTCTTACGTGAAGATCCACAATGGTGACTGGGACGAGGCGACGGAAGTCTCGCTCAAGAAGGGCGATTCCCTGGTGATTGGCCCGCATCCGTACGAGGGCGGTCGCTGGAGCTGGACCGGCCCGAATGACTACTATTACCTGGGCCGCGAGGCCCGCTTCAAGAACATGGACGGAACCAAGAGCGGAATCTACACGGGCAAGTACGTAAATCCGTCGGGCTGCGAGACGGAATTGAAAGTCAAGGTCGTGGTGGACGACCCGGATCATCCCTATGTCGAAAAACCGCCCGAGGATACATTGCCGCCCAAAGATACGTCGACGACCTTCATCAAAAACATGCGGCTTGCCACCTCTGTCCGTGCCTACAGATTTGGGGACGGAATCCGGGTGACGGGCACAAACAGCGGATGGACTGTGTTCCGTATGTACGACATGCAGGGCGTTCCTGTGAAAACGGCTGAATTTATCGGAGACGGGATTGTCCAAATGGGCCCTGCCCAGCCACGCGGGCACTATGTCGTCCAAATTCTTGACAAGTCGGGCATGCGTTTGTTCGAAGGAATTGTTCGATATTAAAAAGTTTTCTTGTTGCGAATTTGAGATAGATTGCTTATATTAAATTGCATGAACAAGAAAACTCTCATTACTTTGCTTTTAATTCTCGTCAGTGTCCTCATGATTACATTCTTCGTGATGGACTGGCTCGTGTTTTACCGCTGCGGCGCCGTCGAGCAATGCCTTGTCGAAAGCAGCAATTACCAGAATATCGCCAAGTTCGCGGTTACCGGCATCATGACGGTCATCGTGTTCTTCATTGGCGGAAACTGCCTGTGCAAACGCGACCGCAACTTTCTACAGGCCGGCTTCGCGATGGCCTTGTGCGCAGACTTTTGCCTCAAGATTTTGCACAACTATTCCCATTTTTTGGACCACCGCAGCGACTACACGTTGCTCGGCATCTGCTTCTTCATGGTGGTGCAGGCCTTGTTCATTTACCGCCATACGCGCATGAGCGATACGGACAACAGTTCCCCGTGGATTCTGTGCATCCCGTTCGGGGTGATGTTCATTGCGAATGCGCTGCACCTGTTCCGCATTTTCGAGGGCCCGACGGTCCCGATTGTCGCCACCTACGGCGCGTTCCTCATCTGCTCGCTGATTGTCGCCTGCCAGGTGCCCAAGAAGGGGTACTTCCCCGAAAAGAACGCCCGGAATATCAAGCGTGGCATGATTCTGTTCTTCTGCTGCGACGCTTGCGTTGGCCTTTCGCTGGCTACGGGCGATGACCATAGCGTCCAAGAAATTGTCGCTACGATCGCAAATAACTTTGTGTGGTACTTCTACACCCCGGCCCTGATTCTGCTCGGCCTGAGCGGGTATAAGAGGAAGGGGTAATAGGTGTGAGGTCGGGGCTAAAGCCCCTTTGAGGCCGCTCGCAAGCTCGCTTTGAGGTGTGAGACCCTAGCCTCACGGCTCATTACTCACCGCTCATTGCTCACCGCTCATTGCTCACCGCTCATTGCTCGCGCCTCGAACCTCGAGCCTGGAGCCTCTACCCCAAATACTTTTCGCCGCTTTCCACGCTCTGATAGATGAGCGTGTTGATGGTCATGGGGCCCACGCCGCCGGGAACCGGTGTGTAGGCAGATGCCACGTCGTCGAGTCCCTTCTCGATATCGCCGACTCCACCCGGATGGTAACCGGCGTCCACGACGACCGCGCCCTGCTTGATCCATTCCTTCTTGATGAACTCGGGTTTGCCGACCGCACCCACGAGGATGTCGGCCTGCTTCACGAATTCGGGGAGGTTCTGCGTCTTGCTGTGGCAGATGGTCACGGTGCAGTCGGCGTTCAAAAGCATCATCGCCATCGGCTTGCCCAGAATGGCGCTGCGGCCGACGACCACGGCGTGTTTACCGGCAAGCGGGATGTTGTAGGCTTTCAATAGGCGCATGATTCCGGCGGGAGTCGCGCATCCGTAGGCGGGTTCGCCCATCGCCATGCGGCCAAAGCCCAGGCAGGTCACGCCGTCCACGTCCTTGCGGGCGTCGATGGCCTCGAAGGCGGCACGTTCGTCGATGTGGCGCGGAACCGGGTGCTGTAGCAGAATGCCGTGCACGTCGCGGTTGTCGTTCAATTCCTGGATTTTGTTCAGCAGTTCTTCGGTGGTGGTGTTCTTGGGGAGCACTACGCGGATGCTTTCCATGCCCACGCGGGCACAGGCGTTACCTTTCATCTTGACGTAGGTGGCGCTGGCCGGGTCGTCGCCCACCAGGATGGTCGCAAGGATGGGGGTCTTGCCCGTCTTTTCCTTGAGTTTTGCCACGCGGGCGCTGAGTTCTTCTTCAGTGGTCTTGGCGAGGGCCTTGCCGTCGAGGATGAGTGCTGCCATAAGGTCTCCGTTTGGGCGTTTTCGCCCGTTTTTCGGAAACAAAGATAGATATTCTGGGAATAAAAAAAAGCCCCCAAAGGGGCTAATAAAGGTGAAACGCTTTCGCCGTGTTGACAGGCCGGCCCAACCTATCGGTTAGATCAGGGTATCAAGCACTGCGGGGACAATGATGCAAACAACGACCCACGGGTAAGAAAGGGAACCACGGAGCCACCCAGTGCGGAACCCGGTGCGGACGAATTCCACCTTGTGAATGTTTTCAGGATTCTCGATTGAGCCCTGGACGGATTGGTCCAACAGGTCTTTCACGCTTTCAATCGAGGAATCGAACAAACGCTTCTGGCTTGTCGCATTTTCGATGATGTGTGCAAAATTGTTGTACATGGTTTTTTCCTTTAAAAAACCCAATCCATTATTAAAGATAGAAAAAAGTTACAAAAATCAAAGGGGTTTGTTGAATTTTATTTACGTTTGTGCGTTTTATGTGTTTTAACTCACGGAATTGCCGTTTTTTTTCAAAAAAATGCATTTGGTATCATTTTTTTATCTTTTATCGGGGGTGTATTGTGACGGATATCATATAATATCCTACATTTATAGTGTGAAATTTGGGCGATTCTAACCATGTTTGAGGGAAAAATGAATATAATATGCAAGTCTTCCGCTCTTGCCGTTTGTGCAGGTCTTTTTGCCTGCGGCGGCTCCCAGAAACCGGCTGTCGAACCCGCAGCAGCTGATTCCACTGCGGTGCAGGCTCCTGCTCGCCTCGACACCCTGATTACCGATCAGGACCGGTTCAGCTATGCCCTCGGGAGGGATTTGGGCCGGGCAATTGCCAATGTGAGTGTCCCGTTGCGGATAGATTTGGTCAAAAAAGCCATTGACGACCAGATGGATTCGACAAAAACGCCCCTGATGAGCGATTCTGCGGCTGAGGCGGCTCTCCAGGACCTGCTTTTGCGCATGCAGCAGAAGAGGGATGCCGAGGAAAAGGCTGCGGCCAAGAAGAATCTTGACGAACAAGCCCAGTTCCTGGCGAAGAATATTTTGGATTCTACAGTGAAGACGACCCCGAAGGGAGTCCAGTACAAGGTTATTATGAGCGGTCAGGGGCTTACTCCCAAGGCATCGGACAAGGTCCAGGTGCATTACGTGGGTGCCCTGCTTGACGGAACGGAATTCGACAATAGTTTCAAACGTGGCGAACCCTTGGAATTCCCTGTTAGCGCCGTTATCGAAGGCTGGCAGGACCTCCTTATGGTCATGCACGAAGGCATGAAGGTGAAGGCCTGGATTCCGAGCGCACTCGCCTATGGCGAGGAAGGCGTTCCTCCGTCAATTCCGGCGAACTCGCTCCTCGTGTTCGAAGTACAACTTTTGAAGGTCTATGCTGAAAATCCGGAACCGCAGCCTGCGGCCAGTGCTCCGGCGGATTCGGCGGCTGCACCGGCAGACCCTGCGGCGAAACCCGCCACCAAAAATTAATTTATGGTTGCAACCATGAACAAGTCTGCGTCTGATTTCAACTCCCAGCACTTCGAAGTCGCCGGATTCATCCGGGAAGTCTTCGGTTACATGGAACGGTTCAAAGGCCAGCTCTTCATCTTGAAGATTGACGATAGCCTGATGGACCACCCCTTGTTTCCGGTGCTCATGCGAGATATCGCCCTGTTGCACAAGGCGGGTATCCGCATCATTATCGTGCCGGGTACGCGCAAGAGTATCGACGCGCAGCTCAAGGCCTGGGAAATCGAATCCCGGTTCCACGACGGCGTGCGGCTTACCAGCGAAGAGGCCTTGCCCCTTATCGAGCAGGCGTCTTTGGGTGTTGCCCAGCGCATCATGAGCCACCTTACGGCGAGCGGGCTCAGCGGCATCCAGGGCAACTGGGTGCTGGCGCGGAGCCTTGGCGTCATTGACGGTGTGGACTACATGAGGACGGGCCGGATCGAGCGTATCCAGCGTGACATCCTTGAACAACTTTTGGACGAGAAGTTCGTGCCCATCATTCCGCCGATTGGCTGGAACAAGCTTGGGCATGCGTACAACATCAGTTCCACCGAACTTGCGACCGAAATCTGCAAGTACATGAAGGTGGGTAAGCTGTTCTTCATCGGTAACGAGAACGGTATCAAGCTCAAGGGACTCGTGACCGGCAAGAACACCAAATACCTGGAACCTACCGAGTCGGGCGTGATTTCGGCTTTGGACGTGGACCAGGCGAAGGAATTGTTGGAACTCAATTCCGATGTGTTGAACTTTGCGCAGATGGACTACCTGATGAACGCCATCCACGCTTGCGAGGCGGGCGCGAACCGTGTCCACTTGCTGAGCGGTGAATTCCAGGGCAGCGTGCTGCAAGAAGTCTTCAGCGCGCGGGGCGACGGCACCATGGTGTACGCAAACCAGTACTCCAGTATCCGGCCTGCGAACATCGAAGATATCCCGGATATCCTCCGGATTATGCAGGACTACATCGCGAAGGGCTACCTGGTGCCGCGCACGCAGGAAAGCATTTCCGAAAAGCTCAAGGACTACGTGGTGTACAGCATCGACAACAGCATCCACGGATGCGGCGCGTTGCACGCCTTCGAAGACGGCATGGCCGAGATTGCTGGCATTGCCGTGGGCGCGAACTACCGCAAGTCGGGCATTGGCGACGCGATTGTACGGCACCTGATTTCTATTGGGCGCATGAAGGGCTACAAGAAATTGTTCCTGCTCACGACGCAAGCGCTCGACTGGTTCTACCCGTTTGGATTCGAGGACGGTACGGTCGAGGACTTGCCCAAGAGCAAGCGGGACAACTACAACCAGAAGCGCAACTCGCGTATCCTCGTGCTCCCGCTGGATAAGTAGTATGAACACACTCGAAGCTATCAAGACACGTCGCAGTACCCGTAAGTTCAAGGCACAGCCTGTCGAACTCGAGAAGTTGAAGCAGATTGTCGAGGCGGGCCAGTTTGGGCCTACCGGTGGCAATGCGCAGAGCAACCACTTCTTCGTGATTTCGGATGCTGCGGTGATTGCGAAACTCAAGGAACTCGTGCAGTCCGCTTTTGCCGCGATGGAATTCCGCGAAGACTTGTACAAGAGCCTCAAGAATTCCATCACGCTTGCGCGCAAAGGGAACTACTCCTTCTGCTACACGGCGCCTGTGCTGATCGTGGTCGCGAATAAGAAGGAATACGGCAACAACATGGCCGACGTCGCTTGTGCCGTGGAGAACATGATGCTTGCGGCGAACGAGCTTGATCTTGGCAGTTGCTACATCAATCAGCTCAAGTGGCTGAACGAAGACCCGACGCTTCTTGAATACCTGCGCGGCCTCGGCTTGCGTGAAGACGAGCGCGTGTACGCCTCCGTTGCCATCGGCTACGCCGACACGGAAAGCGGCCTCCCGAACCGCACGGAATCCCCGCGCACCGGCAACGAAGTCGTGTTCGTGTAATTTTTGTATATTACTCCCAACACCAGAAAAGGTGGTATTAAGGATCGCGGATATACACCATCCGTGGAGTCAAGGTGATGCTTGATGCCGACCTGGCTGAGATTTACGGGTATAGCACCAAAGCGTTTAATCGGCAGGTCAAGAATAATATTGAAAAATTCGATGAAGATTTTCGATTTCAATTGACAAATAACGAAATCGAAGAACTTTCAAGGTGCAAAATGGGGATGCGGACAATAATTTAGACAGATTGTTTGTCCAAATATAGATTCCGGTAATCCGCTGGGCTCATTCCGTTGAGCCCGACCTTTATCCGTTTCGTGCAAAACCATTCCAGATATTTTTCAAGCTCGGCCTTGAACTCTTCCTTGTCGACTTTTCTCCAGTTTCTGCTGTAGAAGAACTCGTTCTTGAGTATACCGAAAAAGCCCTCGCAAGCTGCATTGTCGGGAGTGTAGCCCTTCCTTGACATGGACCGAGTCAAGCCGTACTTTTTCATTCTCTCAATCCATCCAGGCCACCTGTAATGACTCCCTCTGTCCGTATGGATAATTGGGGCTTCGCCCTCATGGAGTGTCGCGACGGCCTTGTCCAGCATCTCGTCGACAAGAGTCGCGTCAGGGGACTCCCCGATTGTCCAGCACACAGGCGCCCCGTCGAAGCAGTCGATAATTGGCGATAGGTACACCTTGCCGTCGTGCAGCGGGAACTCCGTTATGTCTGTCAGCCATTTTTGATTGGGGGCGTCGGCGTGAAAATTACGGTTGAGGATATTGGGAACAGCGGGCGTAATCTCGCCCTTGTACGAACTGTACTTCAGCTTCTTGGGCTTGTAGACAATGAGGTTGCCGAGTTTCATTGCGCGTCTGACAACCTTCTCGGAAACAGTCCTTCCAGTCCTTGAAAGTTCGCTGTGGATTCGCCTGTAGCCGTAGGTCCTGTTGGACTCGTCGAATATGGGGACAAGCTCCTTGAGCAACTGACGATCCTTGTTGATGCGGTCGTTCAAGTGTTTCACGTTGTAGTAATAGACGCTTCGGGACATCCCCAGCGCGAGCAGGATATCCCTTAATTCGTAGCGGTTGCGTAAGGCGTTGACGAGCTGAGCTTTTTCCCTGTTCCGGAGGGCAGACAGGTCAACGCCTGGGTCTTTTTTTATTATGTTCAGCGTCTCCTTCAGTATGTCGACTTCCAGCTGGAGACTTCGGATTTTCTCGTTCAGCGCCTTTGCGTCTTCGGAAGAAAGATCCTTTTCTTTCGCCTGCTTCCGCTTCGTTGGTCTTGGTTTGTTCTGCAGTCCCATAAGTCCGTACTTTTTATAGTTCTGGTACCAATAATAGATACTTGCGTACGTATATCCAATATTCTTGGCTACAGAAATCATCGGTTCGCCCATTTCGTAGCATCTGTGGATGGCCTCAAGTTTAACCTTGAGAGGGGCGTGTGCCGGATGTTCTGGAGTGTTTATAACCTTGTGATGCTTTTTTCTTTCCTGATGTGGTTGGCCTTCCCTCTTTATCCACTTGTACAACTGTTTTGTCGATGGATAGCCGAGTTTTCTTACGACCTTTGTCGCTGACTTTAAATCATGGAATGTTTCCAGCGCCTTGGCGATTTGATCTTCAGTAAAGTACATGATGCGTCCTCTAGTTGTGTCCAACTATTCGTCCGCATCCCCAAATTGCACCTCAAGTGACGGAGGAAAAATTGAACCGCAGGAAATATCGAGGTCAAAAAATTTGACCTCGAGTTGGGGTGGTTCCAGGTAAGGCGCTCATCCGCCTTTTCAAGCAGATGAAGGACTATATTATTGCTGAAAACCAGAGTCTGCTAGGGGCAAGCGGCATCGTTCAAATTGCGACTCAAACCGCTCAAAACGCTCAGGATATAGCACGACTATCTATCGAAATGCAAGAAAATCGCGACTCACTCCAGAAGGTTATGGACAACTTCATCGACCCTTCGACTTACAAGCACTTTTTGATACTGAACGGCCAGCGGCTAGATGCCGACGTCGCCTACACGCAGATTTACGGCATGGCGAAAAAATCCATCACGATTATCGATGACTATATCGGCGTGAAGACGCTTGACCTGTTGCGACAAATCGCGAAGGGAGTCTCCGTGACAATCTATAGTGATAATCGCAGTTTTGAAACGCTGACCGAACAGATGCAAAAATAATCTCTAAAATTATCCATTTAGCGTTATTTTTTTATATATTAGGAATGAAAGTTGTAGAAATATGCAAAAATAATTCCTAAAAAGAAAGCGAAATGTACAAAAGGCAGGCCTATCTGGACAAATTGGTCCATTCCATCGGGAATGGCTTTATCAAGGTGGTTACCGGAATTCGACGTTCCGGCAAGTCCTTTCTGCTGAACACCCTTTTTTACGATTATCTGAAATACAATGTGACGGATGACGAGCATATAATCCGGTTCGCTTTCGATTCCGCCGAGGATCTTGAACGAATCGGGGAAAATCCGATTGAACTGCAATTGAAGAAAAAGCTGGTGGACCCGAAGAAGTTTATGGACTATCTGAAAACGTGCATCAAGGATGGTGAGCGGTATTTCTTGCTGCTGGACGAAATCCAGGAGCTGGGTGCGTTTGAGTCTGTCTTGAATTCATATCTTCGGAAACCGGAATTTGAAATTTTTGTAACGGGAAGTAACGCGAAATTCCTGTCGAAGGATTTGATTACGGAGTTTGCGGGCCGGAGTGACCAGATTCATTTGTTGCCGCTTTCTTTTAGCGAGTTCATGGAAAATTTTTCTGGGGACAAGTACCAGGGCTTTGCGGAATATCTGCTTTATGGTGGCTTGCCGCTTGTGGCGCAGGAACGCGATGCCGAAAAGAAACGCCGTATCCTGTCGAGCCTTTTTGACGAAGTCTATATTCGCGATATAGTCAAGCGGAATAAAATCAGGAACGAAAACGATTTAAGGGACTTGATTGATGTCTTGTCTTCATCGGTGGGTTCGCTGTCGAGCGCAGAAAAGATAACGAACACCTTCCACAGTGAAAAGAAATCCAAGATAACCCGCAATACCGTAGCGAAATTTATCGATTATCTGGAAGATGCTTTCCTGATAAGTTCGGCTTCGCGCTATGACATCAAGGGCAAACGATATATCGGTGCTCCGAAGAAGTTCTACTTTGCGGACTTGGGACTGCGAAATGCACGACTGAATTTTAGGCAGTTCGAGGAAACACATCTGATGGAAAATGCCATATACAATGAACTGCTATATCGCGGTTTTAACGTGGATGTCGGCGTGGTGGAACTGTCGCAAAAGAACGAGAGCGGGTCTGTTTCACGAAAGAGCCTAGAAATAGATTTTGTCTGTAATCTAGGGTCGAAGCGTTACTACATTCAGTCGGCGTTCTCGATGCCGGATAACGAAAAGAGAGTCCAGGAAATTAGGCCCTTCAAGACAGTTCGTGATTCGTTCAAGAAAATTGTTGTCACAAAGGATTTCGTGCCGGCTTTCTATGACGAAAATGGAATTTTAACCATGAACGTCATTGATTTCTTGATGGAACCGAATAGCTTGGTTTTTTTGGGGTGACGCAATTGCGACTCTTTCGAGCGGGGGCTCAGACGCCACCCCCGCAACGCCCTGGGCTTACGTCTCATCCAATTTCTGCATCAACTTGTGGGTTTCGATAAGGATGGCGATAATCTTGCGGTAGTGCGAGATGTCGTCGTAGGTAAGGGTGCGGTTTTTGCGGTCCTTGAGCCACTTTTGGGCGGGTTGGTAGCCGCCGATGTAGAAGTTCCAGGCTAGTTCAGGAACATTGCCGAAATACTGTGTCTTGTTGATGTAGACTTTCCCGCTGATGTCTTCCCCGACTTGGTCGGGGATCTCCTTTTCAAAACGAATCTCACTTACGGCATTGTCGCCTTCGATGTCGAAAGAGGTTGCCTGCGGAGGAATTTCTTCCATCAGGTGCAATTTGCGGAGCTTATTGCCGATGGAAACGACGCGTTCGAATTCTTCCTTGTTTTCGGGATAAGGAATTCGCGGGAAATCGATTTTCAGGAATTCCTTGTATTTTTCACGATAGGACGGAGTATGGAGAACGCCGTAGATGTAATCAAAGACTTGTTCTGGAGTTGTTTTGAGTTTAGTGCACTTGTCTATTTTGCGCCAGATTTTTTCGTCTAGGTTGGGCTTGCGTGTTTCGCCGAGTTTTTCTTCACAATCTGTTGGGTAAAGGTAGAGCGGGAAAACCAAGCCCCCTCCCCGTCTATAAATGTTTTTATCAACAATTGTGTTAGTTGCAAAGATGCCATCCCATTTTCCTTCCCCAATAGCTTTTCCTTGAGGCGTCAATACAAGGGCTATATTTTCATGTAGAAGATGTCTCATCGTTTCTGCAGATGAACGGCGTAATAGCTGTTGATCATAATAACAGTATTCAGAATCTAATGGACGGTATGCTATTTTGTGTATTTTGCTTTTGTCAAATTGAGCTTTGTTAAATCTATCTAACAAAGGATATCCCGATGTATTGTGAATATTGAACTTATTTATTGCAATGTTTTTTTCGGCGAACGATTTCTCTATTACATTAACGAAGTCTTGTTTATTCATTCCAATAAAGAAACAATCCATACCTGTTTCAACACCAATTTTATTTATCTTCATCAACTCATCTATTTTAAAACCCTTCTCGTATTCTATCTGAACAGAAAAATCCTTAGGGACAAAGAAATATTGTGGTGCTTGCGGAGAGAGTTCTTTCCAAGGAATATCGCTGAACGAGGTCTTGGCAAGAAAATCGTATTTTTCAAAACGTTTACCGAAGAGCCCATAATGGTAAACTTTGGCGAGAGAATTTTCGACTTTGGGACAACATTTCTTTTTCACAAATATGCTAATGCTTACGCCTTGCATAATATCAAAGACATTTTCATCTTTGCTACCGTCAAGAGCCGTTTCTTTTTTTCTTGTATTTCCATGCAAATCAAGAATGTAGATTTCATCAAAAGTTTCCATCAATGCGTTTCGCATTTGCCGATGGATGATTCCATCTATAAAACTATTGTTCGAAATATACGCGAGAATTCCTTCGCCATTCTTTTCTACATAGTAATGGCCTAATCGAATGAATTTGATGTAATCATCCGAAAGCGGCTGAATATTTCTCTCGTTTAAATTCTTCTTGTAGGTCTCCGATAGTTCTTGAATCCAAACGCTTTTGTTGCTACTGCTTACGCTATACGGCGGGTTGCCAATCATCACCATTACGGGCGTATCGCGCTTGACAAGGTTTGCCTCGTTCGCTTCTTGCGCCAGCCATTGTGCAAACAATGTTCCCGTGTCGTGGTCACATTCTTCAAGGGAATTGGTAAGGAATATGCGAAGTCGCTTGTCTTGTCTTGCCTTGTAGCCTGTCTGCGCCAATACCATGTCCAATTTCAAATGCGCAACGGCGTATGGAGCCATCATGAATTCAAAACCGTTCAGGCGCGGTAGCAGGTGTTCTTCCACATAGTTTTGCCAAGCGCCCTTCTGGTTTTCCATACCGGAATATATCTTGCGGACAACTTCGGCAAGGAATGTTCCCGTTCCGGTTGCCGGGTCAAGAATCTGAACTTTATGGTATTCGTGCGTTTCGTATTTCTTGTGGTCTTTGGTGCGATTATCCGTATATAGGTTCGAAGTTTGTCGAATCGTCACCTTGCTCGTGTCGGCAAGACCATCACTCAAATTGAATCGGGATTTCAGAATTTCGTCAACGGCATTGACGATAAAGTGTACGACGGGTTCGGGCGTGTAATAAACGCCGCAGGCCTTTTTCTGCTTGGGGTCGTAATAGCGCAGAAAATCTTCGTAGAAGTGAATCATGGGGTCGGCTTGACCCGTAGCCTTTCCAAAATTCTTCATGACCTTCGGCATGTCCGTCACTCGGAATGTTTCTGCTAGATCATCTACAATCCATGCAATGCTTGTGTCAACATCGAATGCGGCGACATTCTGGAATACCTTGCGCAAAAACGGATTCGTCTTGGGAATGAGTGTGGCCGCTTCTTCTCGGCTGAAAGTGTCGGGAGTGTCGTCATGGAGCCTCGCCGCAAACATTCCATAGCAGATTGTCTGTGCGTAAATATCGGCAAATTGCCGTTCCGTCAAATCGTGAATCAACACCTTCTGAAAGGATTTCCACTGCCCCGCCAGTTCGCCCGATTTTTCGCTATCGGTTTCGAGAGTCTTTTCAATCACTTCGGCAAGGAGGCGCGCCTTGGCGGCCATCATCTGCGCCAATTTTGCGGAACTTGTAATCTTTTGCGGCATTGATTCTGCAAGGTGCGCCACCATTTCAAGAAACATCGGGACATTGGCGTCTATTAGCTCAATTTTATTCCCTTTGATTTCTGCGATGCGGATATTTTGAGTCGGCATCCCGTTTTCATAAGAATGGAAATCAAGGTAATCCGTGAAAAGGATATGGTCTAGGGAGTTCTTGTAACGGTTGAACTGTTCCTTGTGCTGGCGGTTTCCATCCAGGTCGCTATCGCCGATGTCCTTTGCCTCCACAAACGCAACGGGAATCGATGTTGCGCCTTTCCCTTTTGCAATAATGTAGTCCGGCGCTCCGCATTGGATTCGGCTGGGTTCGTTTGTGATGGTGAATTTGGGGAGCAAGTCGCCAAGGAGTTTCGCGAGTGCAGGGCGGAAACTGTGTTCGGTCGCCTTGCCCGTAGAAAATTGCTTGGAAACCTCGTCGATGTACTGTGCGACGGATTGAATCTTGCTCTTGTCCAAATCGACCATGGCGGCTCCAACGTTGTGAGAGCCGTTCCTTGTTTCGCCGCGATTTCCACAAATAAAAAAGGCGTGGAGTCGTTCTTGCGTGCTCACCAACTTCTGAGGCCCTAGACATAAGCCTTTTGACATGATAAGCACAAACGACCCACGCCCCAATTGGGACGTGAGCGTTCGTCTTATTCTCTGTCAATTGAAGTTGTCTAGGTTTCAGAAGTGAGAATAAGAGACGAATCTCAAAAATTCCGGTCGCTCCGAACCATTCGGTACGGGGCTATTTTAATGGGAAATATATATAAAATGTGGGTTAGAGATTGCCGCGGCCCTTTACAGGGCCTCGCAATGACAAGAAGAAAGCCGGGGTGTTGCGGGCCGGCGATTGAGGGCCCGCAGAGGGGGTAGGCAAAGACTACAGGCTTTGCCGAGGGGGAGGCTTCCCCCTACAAAAATTTTGACCACCTTGCTTGCCGAGCAATTTGGCAATCAGCGATTGCCAAAACTCGAATTTGGTAAACAGTGTTTGCCAAATTTCAAATCGGGCAAACTTTCACCCTTTCCCGAGCATTTCTTTCACTTTCTTCTTGACTTCTGGCAAGTCGCTGTTCGTGAGTATCGGGATGAGCGAATTGATTTCTTCGATGGGTTTGTCCCACCAGCGCCATTCGAGCATGAGGTTGGTGAGCTCGTCGTCAAAGCGATTACGGATAAACTGCGCGGGGTTCCCGGCCACGATGGTGTAGGGCTCCACGTCGCTGCCGACGACGCTGCTTGCGCCGATTATCGCGCCGTCACCGATATGCACTCCGGGGAGTATTGTTGCGTTTTGGCCGATCCATACGTCGTTTCCGATGACGGTGTCGCCTTTGAGCGGCATGTCTTCCGGGGTGGGCGCCTTCATGTCCCAGCCTGCGAGCGTGTAGAACGGGAAAGTCGAGACTGCGTTCATCTGGTGGTTCGCCCCGTTCATCACGAATTCCACTCCCGCCGCAATCTGGCAGAACTTGCCGATGACCAGTTTGTCGTTGTTCCACGGATATAAGTGAGTCACGTGGCTTTCGAATTCGCTGTCGGCAATGTAGGTGAAGTCGCCCACGATGATATTCGGGTTCTTGAGCGTCGGCTTCACGTAGATTTCCTTGTCGTAGCCCGCAATCGGGTGGACGGTCATCGGATTGGGAATGTTTTGCGGTGTAGGCATGTCCCCAAATTACATTTTTTTCTATTGTTCTTTTCATGGAACGCGAAAATTTTAAATCAAGACTTGGTTTTATCCTTATCGCTGCCGGTTGCGCCATCGGGTTGGGCAACGTCTGGCGTTTCCCCTATATTGCAGGCCAGTACGGCGGTGCGGCTTTTGTGCTGCCCTATCTTGGCTTCTTGCTTTTCCTGGGGCTCCCGATTCTCATGGCAGAACTTGCGCTGGGTCGTGGCGGCCGTAGCGGTGTCGCCCGTGCCTTCGATAACTTGGAAAAGCCGGGCACCAAGTGGCACTGGGCCAAGTTCCCGCTGATTTCGGCGAACTACATATTGATGGCGTTCTACTCGGTGGTCACGGGCTGGATGCTCTACTACTTCTACAAGATGGTCACCGACGCAAACTTCCTCAAGGGAACCCCCGACCAGATTGCGGCCGGTTTCGGTGAAATGCTTGCGAACCCCGCGCTTATGATTTTCTGGATGACTGTCGCCATCGTGCTCGGCCTCGGGGTTGTATCGCTTGGGCTCCAGAAAGGTGTCGAGGGCGTCACCAAGAAGATGATGATCTGCTTGCTTGTCATCATGGTCCTCCTTGCCATTCGAGCCGTGACACTTCCGGGTTCTACCGCGGGTCTCCAGTTTTACCTGCTTCCGTCTTTTGAGCGTTTGACGCAGTCAGGCAAAGGAGTCGGTGAGGCAATCTTTGCGGCATTCGCCCATGCATTCTTCACGCTCAGTATCGGTATCGGCAGCATGGCCATTTTCGGCAGCTATATTGGACGCAAGCACTCCCTTGTCAAGGAAGCGGCGAGCGTCTGCATCCTTGATACGGTCGTCGCGCTTGTTGCGGGCATCATTATCATCCCGAGCTGCTTCGCCTTTGGCCAGTCTCCGGGACAGGGCCCGGGTCTCATCTTCGTTACGCTTTCCAACGTGTTTTCCATGATGCCAGCGGGTCGGTTCTGCGGTGCGGCGTTCTTCCTGTTCATGTCTTTCGCGGCTCTGTCCACCTTGATTGCCGTGTTCGAGAACCTCGTCTCGTTCTGGATGGACCTCAAGGGGTACAATCGTAAAAGGGTCGCCTTCTGGAACATTCTGGTCGTATTCGCGCTTTCGCTCCCCTGCGCTCTCGGCTTCAACGTACTTGCAGGCTTCGAACCGTTCGGCCCCGGCAGCTGTGTGCTGGACCTCGAAGACTTTATCGTGAGCAACACCATGCTTCCGCTTGGCGGCATGTTCATCGTGATTTTCTGCTCCAGCCGTTATGGCTGGGGGCAGGAGAAATTCTTTGCCGAAATCAACTCCGGCAAGGGCTACAAGATTCCGAACAACACCATCTTCAAGATTTATTTCAAGTGGGTGCTGCCTGTGCTTGTTTCCATCTTGCTTATTCAAGGGTATCTCTCCAAGTTCGCCCCCGACCTCTGCGCCAAAATCTTCGGGTAGTTTTTCTATCTTTGCCGTTCAAAAACCTAACCACTAATCACTAACCACCAACCACTATTTATGATGGATTTCAAGAAGATGGAAGATGGCTTCCGGATGATTCTGGAAGGCATGGGCGAAAACCCGGACCGTGAAGGCCTTTTGGATACGCCGAAGCGTGTCGCGAAGATGTACGCCGAACTCATGACGGGGCTTTCGGGCGAGACCCGCGCCGAAGATATCTTGAAGACGCGTTTCCATGAAAAGTACGACGAGATGATTATCGTGCCGGATATCGAGTTTGCGAGCATGTGCGAACACCATTTTCTGCCGTTCACTGGCAAGGCGCATGTGGCTTACATTCCTGGCGATTGCGTGGTGGGCCTTTCCAAGATTCCGCGCGTGGTGGAATTTTATGCGCGTTTCCCGCAAATTCAGGAACGCATGACGCGCCAGATTGCTGAACTCATCCAGAAGGAACTGAACCCGAAGGGTGTGGCCGTGGTGCTCGAGGCATCTCACATGTGCATGACGATGCGTGGTGTGAAAAAGCCCGGCGCCACGATGGTGACGACGCAGCTTTTGGGCCGCTTCAAGACCGACGAGAAAACGCGTGCCGAATTCATGTCCAGGATTTATGCGCCTCGGTAGAAACTTTGTTTGTAAGACGTTAATTTATATAAAGTAACACATTTTATTACTGGAAATGAATAGGGTCATGGATATATTGTCCATGACCTTTGGATTTTTTGTCCACAAAACGTTTGATGGTAGCGTGTTACTCTGTGTTTTATGAAGGTATCTTATTGAAAGATTTTTGGCAATATGAGGAGATATCATCATGAAACAAAGAGCATTAAAATGCTTGGTTTTAGCCAGTACCCTGGCTTTGTTTAATTGCAACGATAGTGTCAGTGATGCTATAGAGCAGGCAACTGCGGATCAGCCGGGACTCCCGACCGATTTGACCGGTGTCAGTTCTTCGGGTATGACGGACCCGACTATTGAGGTTAGCAGTTCGTCCGTATTTATCGGTGGTGGCATGGGTGGCGATGTTGCCAATCCAGCTAGCTCCGAAGCGGCTACTCCCACTAGCAGCGCCGATGCCCTTAATCCGGCTTCAAGCTCTGTTATCGCTCCTGCTTCTAGCGAGACTGTGACACCGGCATCAAGCTCCAGCGGGACAGTGGTTGTTGCATCAAGTTCCAGCAATGCGGTGACAAGCTCGGCGACCGAGGTGTCTTCTTCCAGCGAAGCCAAACTTGCTGGTGGCGTTTTCCTTGCCGAAGGCACCGACGAGAACAAGGACCAGATGGAAGTTGAATATATCGAACACACTGGTTGGGATGGCGGTGGAATACTTTCTTACCCCAAGCGCCTGTCTACGGACAAGAAGCATGCGGTTGTCGTTTGGGGCCCCGGTGGCGGTACTGAACCCGGTGCTTACGGTGGAATGATTCATCGTCTCGCTTCGCACGGTTTCGTGGTGATTGCGCTCAAGGAGTCTCCGGGCAACGCTTCTCAGGGCAAACCCGCACTCGACTGGCTCGAAAAGAAGAACAACGATCCGAACGACCCGCTGTACCAGAAACTCGACATGACGAAGGTCGGTTGCTCCGGTCACTCCATGGGCGGCCTCGAATCCGAACAGATGGTTATCCAGGACAAGCGCGTGATTACGGCGATGCTGAACAACAGCGGTGACCTCGGACATACGGCTATGGCGAGCGTCCCGACAGACAAGACTATTGGTATCGTGTACGGTGAAGCTGGTATGGAACGCCCGAATGCCGAAGCCGACTACAACAACAATGGCGTCAAGGCTCCTGCTTGCCTCATCCAGATGACGGGTGGCCCGCAGGGCGGCGAAGGTGGCTGGGGCCACGGTTCTGGCCCGTGGGGCGGCATGGCCGCGACGGTTGCCTGGATGCGCTGGCACCTCGGTGGCGAAGACTTCCGCAAGGATGACTTTGTCGGTTCGAGCGGCCGCTATATCAATGGCGAAATCATTGGTGAACAGGGCCACTGGAAAGGAACCTGCAAGAACTTCTAATACTCCACACTCCAAAAGAAAGCACTCCGGGATTTATCCTGGGGTGCTTTTTGTTATAATTATGAATGTTATGAACGCTGCTATCCTTACTAACGAATTCCCGCCGGAAATCTACGGCGGTGCAGGTATCCACGTCAAGTTCCTCACGCAGGAGCTTTCGAAACTTTGCCATATCGAGGCGCGCTGTTTTGGCGACCAGGACGAAGACGAAGACAATATCCGCGCTTTGGGCTTTACGCGCAAGTTGGGGCTGAACCCTGAAGACGACCATTTCCAGAAGATTTTCAAGCCGCTCGATATCAACCTCCAGTGGGCAGCATCGCTCAAAGATATAGATGTAATACATTGTCATACATGGTATAGCCATTTTGGCGGGGTGCTCGCGAGCCGCCTTTTGCAGTGCCCGCTCATTCTCACGACTCATTCGCTGGAACCGCACCGCCCGTGGAAGGCGGAACAGCTTGGTGACGGCGGATATGCCATGAGCTGCTGGATTGAACGCACCGCCTATGAGGCTGCCGACGGCGTGATTGCGGTGAGCCAGGGCATGAAGCGCGACGTGATGAAACTTTACGGCGTTCCCGAAGACCGCGTGAAGGTGATTTACAATGGCATCGATCCGGATTTTTATGCGCCGACGTTTGACGAAAGCATCCTTGCCAAGTGGGGCGTGGACGCAAAGCGCCCGTATGTGCTGTTCGTGGGCCGCATTACGCGCCAGAAGGGAATCAGCCAGCTAATCCAGGCGATTCCGCAGATCGACAAGAGTGCCCAGGTGGTGCTCTGTGCTGGCGCTCCCGATACGGTTGAACTGGCCGACGAATGTAAGGCGCTTATCGAAGAAGTGCAGAAGACTCGTGACGGAGTCGTGTGGATTCAGGAGCCTGTCCCGCATACGGAATTGCGCGTGCTGTACAGCCATGCGACCGTGTTTGCCACGCCTTCGCTCTACGAACCGTTCGGCATCATCAACCTCGAGGCCATGAGCTGTGGCACTCCGGTGGTGGGCTCTGCAGTGGGCGGTATCCCTGAGATTATCGTGGATGGCGAGACCGGGTTCCTGGTGCCGCTCAAGGCGAAGTCCGAGACGGATTTTGAACCCGCCGACCCTGGTGCTTTCCAGACTGACTTTGCAAATAAACTAAATGCCGTGCTTGGAAATCCGGAACTCGCGAAGAAAATGGGCGAGGTGAGCCGGAAGCGCGCCATCGACGTGTTCAGTTGGAAGTCCATTGCCAAACAGACATACGACTTCTACCAGGAATGCATCGACCGCTACAAACGTGAAGGGAAAAGGTAGAGGCCCGGAGCGCCCTCAAACCACATTTGCCTTTTCTCTTTGAATTTTGTATCTTAAAATCCGAAAAAATCCCTCTTTTTCGGATTTCGTCTTTCGTCTTGCCGACGAATGATGATATTTGAAAAGCGGAGATCGTTGAAATTTTGTAAAATATACACAGAGGTAAAATCGCATGGATATTCAGGAACTTTCGGAAAAGGTTAAACAGCAGAGTGCGTTCTGCATGAATTTGCTGCGCGAAGTGGAAGGTACGGTGATTGGCCAGAAGGCTCTGGTCGAAAGCATTCTGACGGGCATTCTGGCCGACGGTCACGTGCTGCTGGAGGGCCTGCCAGGCCTTGCCAAGACGACTGCGGTGAAGGCTTTTGCCGATGCGGTGTCGCTCGACTTCAAGCGCATCCAGTTCACCCCCGATCTGTTGCCGGCCGACTTGCTGGGTACCACGATTTACAACGCCAAGGAATCCAAGTTCGAGACGCGCAAGGGGCCGCTCTTTACGAACCTCGTGCTCGCTGACGAAATCAACCGTGCTCCGTCGAAGGTGCAGAGCGCCTTGCTCGAAGCGATGCAGGAACGCCACATCACGATTGGTGATGAGACGTTCAAGCTGGACGAACCGTTCCTGGTGCTTGCCACGCAGAACCCCATCGAGCAGGAAGGTACGTATCCGCTGCCCGAAGCCCAGGTGGACCGTTTCCTCTTGAAGGTGAAGGTCAGCTACCCGAACAAGGCCGACGAAATGAAGATTCTCGACGCCGTTGCCGGTGCGGGCCTCCGTCAGCCGCAGGCTGTCGCCACGAAGGAAGATATCCTCGCCGCCCGCCAGATGGTGAAGCAGGTGTACGTGGACGAACGCGTGCGTGAATACATCGTGAACCTGGTGCTTGCGACCCGCGATCCGGGCAGCATCAAGCGCAGCGACCTGGTCGGCTTCGTGGAAGTGGGTGCATCTCCGCGTGCATCGATCGGCCTTGCGCAGGCTTCGAAGGCCCATGCGTTTATTCAGGGCCGCGCCTACGTGACGCCGGAAGACGTGAAGGCCGTCGCCATGGAAGTGCTCCGCCACCGCATTATCCTGAGCTACGAGGCCGAAGCGGAAGAAGTCTCTGCCGAGACCGTCGTGCAGAAGATTTTGGATTCTGTCGAAGTGCCGTAAAGGTTTAGATGGTAGAAGTTAATTTATTTGTAATCGCAAGGAGGCTTGTCACAAGCCTCCTTGTGCTTACTCTGTGCTCATGCGGCTATTCGCATTCCGATCCGTGCGAGAGTTCCATGTACGAAGAGTGCATGCAGAGGACGGAGAATACGACACTTGCCGATATCGTCTGCTCCGAAAAAGCGGTGTCCGAGTGCGAGGATTAAAATATCGGTTCATTTTCGCCCCAAAAACGGTTTATGTCCAAGCTAACGCCCCTTTTATCGCGCTTTTTCCGCGTTTTTGGGGATTTTATCCTAACCTCCAACCTCTGACTTCTAGTTACTAATTGCTATCTTTATGGCGAAAAAGGGCTCCTGGGAGGTGCCTTGGAGCTTCCCTTTTTAATATGAGGAATAAAACGAAGGAATTATGGCAAATCGTGTTGTGATCGGCTCCCAGTGGGGCGATGAAGGAAAAGCCAAGATTGTTGATTTTTTGACGCTCGATGCTGATATCATCGTGCGTTTCCAAGGTGGTGCCAATGCCGGCCATACTGTCGAGGTCGGTGACAAGAAATTTGTGTTCCACTTGATTCCGTCCGGCATCATGCATCCGGACAAGATTTGTGTTATCGGCAACGGTGTCGTTCTTGACCCTGTGCAGACCCTTGCCGAGATTGCGGACCTCCATACTAAGGGCATCAACCCGGAAGGCCGTCTGTTTATTGCGAACAACGCACACGTTGTGCTCCCGTACCACTCTGCCCTTGATAAGGCCAAAGAAAAGAAGGCCGGCAAGGCTGCTATCGGTACGACCGGCCGCGGTATTGGCCCTTGCTACAGCGACAAGGTGAACCGCATTGGTGTGCGTGTCGGTGACCTCATGGACGAACGCGAACTGCGCCCCCGTGTCGAGGCCATGGCGAAGGTCCATAACGAAGAATTCAAGGTGATGTACGACGTGCCCGAGATCGACCCCGAACAGGTCATCAAGGACTACCTCGAACTCGGCCAGAAAATCAAGCCGTTCGTGCGCGACGTGAGCGAGATGCTCTACAAGGCTGTCAAGGAAGGCAAGCGCCTCGTGTTCGAAGGTGCTCAGGGCACTATCCTCGATGTGGACCAGGGTACATACCCGTTCGTCACGTCGAGCAACACCGTCGCGGGCTACGCAAGCTGCGGCGCCGGCATCGGTCCTACGGTGCTGGACCAAGTGGTGGGCGTCGTAAAGGCCTACACGACCCGTGTAGGCAACGGCCCGTTCCCCACAGAACTTTTGGACGAGACGGGCGACAAGCTCCGCAACATCGGTAACGAGTTTGGCGCGACAACGGGCCGCAACCGCCGCTGCGGTTGGTTCGACGCCCCGGTGGTTCGCAAGGCTGCCGTGGTGAATGGCCTGACCCACCTCGCCATCACGAAGCTCGACGTTCTCGACACGTTCGACACAATCAAGATTTGCACGCACTACATGTGCGATGGCGAAAAGCTCGACTTTATCCCGAACCAGCTGTCGAAGGTCGGTCGCTGCACTCCGGTGTACGAAGACATGCCGGGCTGGAAGGTGGACACGAGCAAGTGCCGCAAGTTTGACGAACTCCCGGAAAACGCAAAGAAGTACCTGTACCGCATGGCCGAATTGGTCGGTGTGAAGATTGGTATGGTGTCTATTGGTGCCAAGCGCGACGAGAGTATTGTTGTAGATTTAGATTAGTAACCTGTAAACCGAAGGAGATTTATATGAACGAATCTATTCTTGGCTTGTTGAAAGGTGTGGAACTCTTCTCGGAACTGAATGAGGAGCAGCTCAAGATGCTCGCGAATTTAGTTGTCGCCCAGAACTTCGTTCGCGACGAGACTGTGGTTCTGGAGGGTGACGATTCGGTGCAGGCGCTGTACCTTATCGCTTCCGGTTCCGTGCAGGTCTACATGACCGGCGTCGATGGTCGCGAGACGATTCTTTCGTTCCTCGAACGCGGAGACTTCTTCGGTGAAATGTCCTTGATTGACGGCGAACCCAGGTCTGCTTCGGTCCGCACGGTCACTGACGCGCAACTTCTCATCATCCACCGTGAGTCGTTCCTCACGCTCATCCGCCAGTCGCCGGAAATTGCGATGGGCCTCTTGAGCGAGATGAGCAAGCGCTTGCGCAAGGCGAACCGCCAGATCGGGTCGCTCTCCACGATGTCGGTGAGCGGTCGCGTGGCCGGTACGCTCCTCAACCTCATGCAGGAGCGTGGCGTGCGCATCCATACGGACAATGGCAAGATGGTGACGGTCATCCACAACCGCCCCACGCAGCAGCAGCTGGCCGACATGTCCGGTACGACTCGCGAAACCGTGAGCCGCATTTGCTCGTTGCTCGTCAAGACGAGCGCTATCGCGATGACCGGAAAAGACATCGTGATCTTTGACGAAGACATGTTGCAAGAAAGGGCAACTAAGGGTTAATTATGGATAAACTAAAGGCTATCTGGGCGAAGCTGAAGCGGCGCCCTGTGGTCAAGGCACTTCTGATTTGGGCTGTTGCGCTCATCTTTTTGGCTTTTATTGTAGACAAGATTGTGATGCCCATTTTTGCAGGGCACTTGACCAGTACAGAAATTGTTCCTAACCTGGAAGGCATGGACAGGGCCGCTGCCGAAGCCGCCTTGGCCGAGGCCGGGTTCAAGGCTGAATGGCAGGAAGAGGGCCGTTACAGCGCTCAGGTGCCGGCCGGCATGGTGCTGGTGCAAATGCCGAAGGCGGGCCGCGAAGCGAAAGTCGGCCGCACGGTGAAACTCACGCCGAGTCTTGGATTACGTGAAGTCGTTATCCCGGACCTCCGCGGAACAAGCCAGAAACAGGCTGCCATCTCGCTTTCCCGCGCAGGGCTTGTGCAGGGCGAGATTGTCAAGGGCGCACACGCGAGCATTCCGCGCGGCGTCGTAATCCGCACGATTCCTGGTGCGGGTGACAAGGTCCGCATTGGTGATACCGTGAAGGTTGTGATTTCGGCCGGTGCGACCAAGGGCAAGATTTTGCTTCCGAACTTCGAGGGCGTTCCTTTAGACGACGTGTACGCGAAACTTGAGACTCTTGGATTTGTCGTGGGTAAGATCAAGCGCGTCAAGGATCCCGAAGATAGGGGCTATGCTCCCGGTACGGTCCTTGAAACGTTCCCGAAGTATGGGGACTATCTCCCGCCGGACACCAAGATCAATTTCGTCATTGTTGACTAGGGACGGGTTATGAAGGGCTTGCTCGGTACTCTTGTAGCGTTTGCAGCGTGCGCACTTTTGGTGAGTGCGTGCAGTTCTGCACCTGCGAAAAAGTCTGCCGAAGTATCTTCTGCCGCAACACCTGCTACGGTGCAGGCAGGCGAGTCCGAACACGATACTATTGTATATCCCCAGAATCTGGATGTCGCTCATGCGGCATATTTGCAAGCGGTTAACCTCGAAATGCGCGGTGCGCACGATATGGCCGATGCGTTGATAATGCAGGCCTACGAAGCTGACCCGGGTAACCGTTACCTCGGTTTCGAAGTCGCCGACAGGATCGCGATGCGCGGTGACGATTCGCTGGCATTGGTCTATGCCCAACAGGCAAACCGCTTGAAGGGTAAGAAACTTGCTCGCCAGTATGCCTTGCTTGCTCATTTGTATGTGAAAGAGGGTACGGCCGATTCTGCTCGGAAGTATTTCAACTTGGGTCTTGATTCCTCACATTACCAGGATATGGCCCTGCTTTACGACTACAGCTTATTTTTGGAAATTGTGAAAGACAAGAAAGAACTTGTCCGTGTGTACGGGATACTGCTGCCACAGGTGAACTACATGGCTTCGCTGTTCCAGCGCCAGTTCACTCTGCTTGCCGAAATGCACCGCGATTCCGCCTTGGTGGACTTGCTCGAAGCTGCCTACAACGCCAACGGGGACAGGGCCATGCTGCAACAGATGGTGCAAATTTTGCTCTTGCAGAAACGCCTCGGTGAGGCCCGTGCAATCGCCGATACGGTCATGACGTCCGATGTGGTCTCCGAAAAAATTATTGTCGGCGTGATGACGACTATCGCAGAAAAGAACCGGGATTCCGCATACAAGTTTCTGAAGCATAAATATTACACGGATTCTGTTCGCACTCCTATTTTGACAAATTTCCTGGGCCATTACGAATATATCGCGATGGACTTGGACAGTGCGAAGGTCCACTTGAAAGAGGCCGCCGAACAGCTCGGCTCTCAGCCGGTTTACGTGGCGAACGCTTACCGTGCGCTTGCTAGCATTGCCTTGAGCGAGAACGACAAGAAGAATGCGGTGTTCTATGCCGAGAAAGCTGATTCCGCATCGATGGGTGGCGAAAAGCCGATGCTCGCGATGACGTACGGTTATGTGGGCGAATACAAGAAGGCTTATGGAATGCTCGATTCCCTGTTGGCGGTGTGGAGCAAGTGGAATCCTCCGGTCGGCGTGGATTCGGCGTCGGCGAACGAGATGAGGAAACAGGCGAACCGCATGCACCGGCAGTTCCGCAACGCCTATGCCCGCATCTATACCTTCGAGGCGAACGATATCGAAAAGAACTCAAGCGCGACCGACTCCATGAAGACTTATGCGAAGGAAGCACGCGAGAGGGCGGAACTTTTCTGGGAAAGCCTTTTGCTTGCCGATTCTACGGACATGGGGACGCGTGTCTATATGGCGATGAATTTGGAACGCATGGGCCGTTACGATGAATCTTTCGCGATGTTCGAACTTTTGCTCAAGCAGCCGGAATCGTCGGGACTGGATTTTCCGGAAATCATGAACTACTACGGCTACTCGCTTATCGACATGAACCGCTCTGCCACCGATGTAGACCGCGGGCTTGCGCTTGTACAGAAGGCGCTTGATAAGGCGGGCAATTCGCCGTCGCGCGAGGCGTACCTAGATTCCAAAGCTTGGGGGCTTTACCGCAAGGGGCTTTATAAACAAGCCTACGACGTGATGATGCTCATTAACGAGAAGAACATGCTCGAAGACGCTGTGTATTGGGAACATATCGGTGCTATCCAGGTGGCGTTGGGCATGAAGGCTGAAGCCTCGAAGTCGTATAAGGCGTTGCTCAAGTTGAACCCGAACCATCCCGAAGCGAAGGCCTTTTTCTCGGGCAGTAAAAAGTAGGCGGCTATGTTCGGGGCTGCACAAAAGTTTTTTCGGGCATATCGGTTTTTCCTGTGCGCCATACTTGCATTTTTGGTGCTTTGCGGATGCTCCGGCTCCAAAGCCATGCGCAAGGCGGATGGTGTAGGCGATGCTCCGGTTGCTGCAGTGACCGATAGCCTCAAGGCGAAATTCAAGTTCTCCCTTTTCGACAAGGCGGGCAAAGAACAGGAGTTCGACGCGGTGCTTTTTTCCGTGCCGGGAAAGCGCTACCGCATGGAACTCACGGGAGCGATGGGTATCGGTGTCGCCAGTTTGCTGTGGAAAGAAGACGGTTGGCAAGTTGTTTTCCCTACAGAGAAAATGTACGTGAAGGGTGCAGGCTATATGGTGGGGCTCTTCAGCGATAGCACAATTCCCATGGTGCATATTCACCAGGTCGCCTCCGTTTTCGAGGGGAAACTCCTGCCCGAGGGCTACAAGGACTTGGGTGACGGGAAAGCGGTAGAATTGACCGGCCGCGAGTTCAGCTATGGCAAAAATGGGTCGGATGTCGCCTGGATAAGCCGTGCCGGCCGGGACGGAAAATCGGAGAAAATCCGGTTTGAAGGGTTCAAGGAATTCGAAGGGACGAGAATCCCCGCGCATGTCGTATTCGAACGGAATGGTAAGAAATACCTGGAAATCCAGGTGAAAACCGTGAAACACGGGCAAACGTTCGGCTTGGGTGTCTGGCGCCTCAATATTCCCAAAAGTTACCAGCGTATCGAGTGATGATTTTTTGTAGATTGGATAACGTATGATGAAATTCGTTCTCGCTTTTTTATTTTGCATGCTTTCTTCTGCCGTTTTTGCGGCAGACACGCTTGAAGTTTATGCTTTCTTGGTCCAGTTCAAGAAAGAGGAACCGGACAATTCCCTCACGACAGGGGATGGCACGTTTGGCTCGGACCTAAAGAACAAAGAGGTCTACAGCCTGGATCCTGTGAAAATGCGCAATTCGGCTGCATATTGGCAAAAGCATTTTGAATTTGCGAATGCCTATTACCAGGCGGCGAGTGGTGGTAAACTGGCTATCCGTGCCGAGATTTTCCCCAAGGCATCGTCGGGGCATACTGTTTACGAACTGAAAAAGCCGATTATCGACTATAACCGTACCAAGAGGATGAAGGGCGAAAAACTGGCGGCGTATGGCGAGGCCCGCGCCCGTGACTACCTCTCCTTTGTTTACGATGCCGTGATGGCTGCACATGGTTCCAAGGATTCCCCGTTCAAGGAGGCACTACCCAAGAACCCGAACACGAAGCGCGTGTATATGATTATCCATGCGGGCGCAAGTAAACTCGTGGATGGCGGTTCTATGGGTACTGACGGTGCCGATACTCCGGGTGATTTCATGGACTATTATGTTTCGCCAGAACTTTGGGAATACCTCTCTGTGGATTCCAACTATGTCGCCGTGAAAAAGGTGGAAACGGATTCGCACGGGAAAAAGTTGAAAAAGGATTCTTCCGTAGTGACGGGGCTTGTGCTCAAGGATGCCGCCATCGATACGCTCAAGACAATCATGGTCATGAGCGAGACGGCGTCGCAAGACGGGCTGAACTGGGGTATCAACGGTATATTGGTGAACCAGATTGGCCGCGAATTAGGCATGCCCGACACTTACGATGTGTCGAAGGGAATTTCTCGCCTGGGTAATTTCGATGTGATGGATTTTGCCGGGTATGTCGCGGGTAACGGATTTATGCCTGCCTTGCCGAATGCCTGGAACCGTGCTTACATGGGTTGGAGCAATGTCAAGGAAGTCCGCCCAGTAGCGGGCAAGAGCGTTACAGTGGATATTGCTGCTGCCGGTAGCGGGCTCGGTACCGAAATCGTGAAGGTCCCGCTGAGCGCAAGCGAGTACCTGCTCATTGAAAACCGCCAGCGTTCCTTGAAGAAAAACGGCGATATCTATATCAAGCTGGGTGCGGCCTCTAAAGATAATGAATCCTGGAAAGATACCATTATGGTGGATAGCATCGGCAATGTTTTCTTGGACAGCATTTGTGAAAAGGCAAAATGCAAAAAGAATTCAAAAAAGTCCAGCGGAATTATTTTGTCGCTGAGCTCTTTTGATGCGGGCCTCCCAGCGAGCGGTATTGCCGTATGGAGAGTGAACGAATGGTACCTGCGTGAAACTTTGCAGCATGGTTATGCGAACGCTTGGGAAGGCGACACCTTGCGCGATCACTTGTTCGGTATCTCGCTCGTGGAAGCCGATGGCATCCTGAGTATCGGGAAAACGTTCAAGAATGCACTTGGCCGTGACACGTACGATTATGGCTCCGGTACGGACTTGTTGCCGCACAAGCGTTTTGGGGGCAAATCGGGTGAGAAGTTTGAAATCGTGAATACGATTGAACCGACGGGTTATGCCAACACGCAGACGACGCAGGGCGGTTATACCGGTATCAAGATTACGGTGAACATGCCGGATAAAGCCCGCAAAGAAAAGACTGCGAACGCCTTTATGGGCGATAGCGTGATAAATTATGCGGCGCCTGTTATCAGTGTGACTGTCAGCATTGACGACGGTAGTATCAAGGGTAGCCAGTTCCCGCGCAATATCGGGCTTGTCAGTGCCATAAGCGGTGCCGTGTTTGTCGATGATCCTGAAAATGAGGGCGAAAAACTGCTGGTCGTTGGTGCTATGGACGGGACGCTCCAGGTGTTCAATGCGCTTGGCGATACGTTGTTTGATGCCGACACGGTAGTGACCTTGCCGAAAATTTCGAAGAAGGATTCGACGAAGAAGGTTCCGCTGTATCGCGTAGGTGCAAGTTATGGCCCGCTGGTGGGCATGGCAAGCGATGGCAAGAATGTGTATAGCTTGCACAGGAGAAAGTTCGTGAAGACATCTTTTACGAGCGGAATTCCGATGCAAGAGGCTTTTGATATTGAACCTGCGACTGCGGGACCGATGGTTGTTGGGGAAGAGGTCCGCCTGGCGACCGAAAAGGGTATAGTTGTTTTCGACATGTCTAGTGGAAAACTTAAACAGGTCGAAGAGCGCGAAGGCGTTGTCGATATGGCGTATTGTGGCAACTCCGCCAAACAGGACCTGTTTGCCTACGTGACGGATAAGGGCATTGCCTATGTCCAGGATCGCGAAATAAAACTGAATGGCAAGAGCAAGGAAAAGTTCCGCTTGGCATGTACCGATTTGGACCGTGATGGTGTTGCCGATGTGATTGCCGTGGGTAGCCGCGGGACCGTGACGGCGGCTAGCGTAGTGGAATCCAAGAAGGGTTTGAACTGGAGCAAGACTTACAAGCGCGGCAGCGAAGGTGCAAGCGGTTTGAAGGACGAAACTTCGGGAGTTGCACTTGGCGATATCAATGGTGATGGTTACCCCGAAATAGTCTTCTTGGGAGATAACCTCGTTTATGCGCTCGATCGTTCGGGCCTGCCTGTTGGCGGGTTCCCGGTGAAGATTACTCGCGGCTATCCCGTGTTCGCATTCTTCAGCGACCCCTTGGTGGTCGACGTGAACGGCGACGAGACTCCCGAAATCCTTGTGCCGAGCAGCGATGGTATTGTCTATGCATATACGGGCAAGGGAAAATCGGTGAATGGTCAGTTCCCGCTTGCGGCCGGTAGCCTTGAAATGCTGGATTCTACGATGGTTGTCCAGCCCATGAGCATTTTTGTCTCGAATGTGGTCCCCGACAAGAAATCGGCTGGCCCGGAGATTTATGCTTTGCATCGCGAAAACTTGTCTGCATTCCGCCTGCGCAAGGCTTCTAAAAATGCGGCCTCTTCGGCAGCGGCATGGACGCTCCCGGCAGGTGGCAACGAACGCACGGGTTACTTTGACGCAAGTCGCCTGGACGACGTGAAGAAAAAAGAAGCCAAGAAGGAAATTTCGGAATTCTTCGTGTACCCGAACCCGGTGAAGGAAGGCAAAGCCAAGGCCCGTTTTGAAATCGGTGCCCCGGCCAAGACTGCGACGTTCGAACTTTACGACATTACGGGCCTTTGTGTGTTCAAGAAGAAAATGAGTGACTTGAATGCCGGCCGGAACCAGTTCGAAAACTTGGATCTGAAATCGCTCGGCAGCGACGTGTACACGGCTCGCCTGAAAGTTGAGTTCGAAGGCGGAAGCACGAAACAGAAGGTGTTCCGCGTGGGAGTTGTCCGCTAAGGGGGTGCAAATGTCTCTTGCGAAATGGTCAATGGGCCTTTGGGCCGGAACGGTGCTTGTATGCTCGTTGGCCGGCCTTGTTGCCTGTAGCACAAGCAACGATGCCGAAGAGATTGCCCCTAACGGGGATATCCATTACGGCCCTGCTGGGGACGATGATTCCGGTGACAGCGGGAAAAAGGACTCCGACAAAAAGGATTCCGATAAAAAGGATTCTGGAAAAAACAAGAAAGATTCCACGGATGTTGAATCATCGGATTCTCTGGATATAGAGCAAGTCTCCTTATTTGAAGATTCTACGGAAGGCCTAGAATTTGTCTACATTCCATCGGTATCGTTCAATCGTGGCTCGATAAAGTATTCTATTTCGCCGTATTATATTGCGGCGACGGAAGTAACGCAGAAGTTGTATAAGGATGTGGTCGGCTCGCTTCCGGACCAGGACAAAGAGAAGGATAGCCTGCCTGTCGTGAATGTTTCCTGGTACGATGCAGTGCTGTTCTGCAATGAATTGTCCAAGTTGGTTGGCCTGGATACGATTTACTCCTACAAGTCGGTGGGAGACGAAAACTTCTTGGAAGACCTCAAAATTGACTATTCTGTCGAAGGAATCCGCTTGCCAACAGAAATAGAATGGGAAGTGGCTGCGCACGGGGGAGTCTACGAATCGGCTTACTATTGGGGAACCGAGCCTGCTTCCGATTATGCATATTACGGACAAACTAAAGGGCCTACAGAGGTGGCGCAGTTCATCCCTAATGCTTATGGGCTTTACGACATGGCCGGTAACGTTGCCGAATGGGTTAACGATTGGTATGCAAGTTATTCTACAAAAGACGAGGAAAACCCCGTTGGGCCTGCGACTGGTGCTTCGAAATGTGTCCGTGGTGGCGGCTGGACCGATAAGGTTGCTAAAATTGCCCCGAAGGAACGTGACAAGAAGGATCCTCTGTACCATGGCGTTACCGTGGGCTTCAGGATAGCCTATTCAAAAGGCTTTTGATATATAAGTTTCTCTAAGTCCCGAATTTATTTTTACTACATTTCCCCCCATGATGAAGTATAGATTGGTTGTGCTTGCTTTATGTATGGGCCTGTTTGCCTGCTCCGAAGAAAAATCGGAACCCCTGCCGGATTTGCCGCGCGTGAAAGTCCCTTCGGAACTGGCGGGGCAGTATTCTGGCCAGTTCCCTTGCGATAATTGCAAGGCGCTCATTGCCCGAGCTACTTTTGCTGCCGACAGCAGTGTGACTATCGTTCGCACGCTTGTGATGGATACGATGGCGGTGGATACCTTGCAGGGAAAATACGAAGTCGGTTCCGATAGCATTGTCTCGCTTTCTTTGCCCGAATGGCGCAACTGGAAATTTAAACGTAACCACATGGGAAACCTTGAATTGCTGAACGGCAATGGCGAAGTGTATTTGAACGAGGACGAACTGAAGTACGAACTTATCCGTATCTTTACTATGCCCAAGATGAAGGCTGTTCCGGACTCGGGCAATTCGCAGAAGGTTGCGGAGTAGTTTATGCTGTGTCGAGTCCTCATTGTCGACGACGAACCTCTCGCCCGCATGCGCATGCGATCCCTGCTGGAGCCGTACTCCCAGGAGTTTGAGATTGTTGGCGAGGCATCCTCGGGTGCAACGGCGATAGAGCAAATTAGGGATCTTGTCCCTGACGTGGTTTTCTTGGACATTCAGATGGTGGACATGAACGCTTTCGAAGTGTTGCATGCCCTGGATATGGACGACGACATGCCGCTGATTGTCTTTACCACGGCGTTTGAAGATTTTGCTCTCCGTGCCTACGAAGAGAACACCGTGGATTACCTGCTCAAGCCGATTGAACCGGAGCGTTTCGATGCGACGGTCGCAAAGTTGCGCAAGCGCTTCTCTTCGATGGTTTCGGAACAGCAGATGCCGGGGGATTTCTCGTGGGACAAGTTCCGTGCCATGGTCAATAACGACGACCAGTACATGCAACGAATCCAGGTGAAAATCGGGGACCGTATCTTGCTCGTGAATGTCGACGAAATCGTCCGCTTCCAGAGCGAGGAAAAGTACACGACGGTCTACACGATGAGCAACCGTTACATTATCGACACTCCCCTCGTCGATTTGGAAAAGCGGCTTGACCCGCGTGTGTTCGTGCGAATCCACCGTGCGCACTTGGTGGCTATCGACTACATCGCCGAGATGCGCAAGACCGATGCAAGCCGCCTGAACGTTGTGCTGCGCGACAAGGACCATACACAGTTGATGGTGAGCCGTAATTTTGTGAAAAAGGTGAAGAACCTTTAATTTGGAGTTCCTGATGGACAGTGACAAGAAACAATTTTCGATACCCAAGTTTTTGAAATCCCTGACGAGGGAGATTATCGTTCCGGTTGCGTTAGCCCTTATCGTCATCCAGTATGTGGTCCAGGCATTCCAGATTCCTAGCGGCTCCATGGAGAACTCCTTGCTCACGGGCGATTTCCTTTTAGGGCTCAAGTTTACGTATGGCTCGCCGATTCCTTTCACGAACCAGAAGTTTCCGGGCTATGCACTCCCGGAACGCGGAGATGTCGTGATTTTCCGTTATCCGGGCGAACCCGAATATCCGGACAACAACCCGGCGCGCTACACGCACATGTTCAACGCGCTCATGTTCGGCAACGTGTACTGGGACCATGAACCGGCAGATGGCCAGCCTCATCTGGTGCATTATGCCGACGGCCCGAAGGACTATATCAAGCGTTGTGTCGCGGTAAGTGGCGACACCCTCCAGGTCCACAATGGCGTGCTTGCCGTGAATGGCGAGTGGCAGCGGACTCTCCCCGCAAAGGGCAAGTGGACAGCTTCGCACAGAACATCTTCGCCCCGCGACGAACGCGGACCGATTGTGATTCCGTCTGTCGGGGATACCTTGTACGTGGATTCCCTTTCGCTCGAACAGCTTTGGTGGCTGCGTTCCGTGGTGGTGCAGGAAAATCCGGACTCCCGCGTGGAATACGATATCTCGCTGTGGAAGGATGGTGTCGAGGCGAACAACTACGAATTCGAGGATTTTGGCATTCCGGTCGAGAGCGAGCGTGGCTTTACACTGAACGCTTTACTCCAACGTAACCAGCTTGTGCTGCAACGCGTAACCCAGGGCGATACGGTCCGCGGGAAGATGCCGTTCGCATTCTACAGGGACTATGCGAGGATTGCGTTCTTGCCAGTCGTGATTCCCGAAGAAATGCAAGGGACGTTTACCCGTCGTGTGAGTTACATGGCATTCGAGGGCGCCCAGTTGCAGGATCTCGAAGGGAATGTGGCTCAGCTGAATGCACGGCTTGCCGCCGATACCGTTGCGGATTCTTCGGCTGCCGTGGCTGACTCCTCTGTGGCCGCGTTTGCAAAGCCGCACTTTGAAATTCGCAAGAAGTTGATTGTGGACGGGAACCCGATTGACCATTACGTGGTGAAGTCTCCGTTGTTCTTCATGATGGGGGACAACCGCGACAACTCTGCCGACAGCCGCTACTGGGGATTTGTCACGCTCCGCAATATCCGTGCTAAGGCTTTTGTTCTTTACTTCTCGTTTGAGAATGATGACCAGGCGTTCGCGCTTGGCAACCCCTTCACCTGGTGGCGCCTGCCCTTTAGGATCCGCTGGACCCGCATTGGTAAGATTATCGACCTGATAGATTGATGATGAAGTTTCTGCCTCTCGTATTCGCTTTTGCCGGAATGGTGATACTGCTTGCCTGCGCGACGCAGGTGGCTCCCGGCGGTGGCCCCGAAGACAAGCTGCCGCCCCGTGTCGCCGCTGTGTACCCGGCACCGAATACGACGAACCATCCGAATGAACTTTTCGTGAAGCTGGAATTCGATGAATGGATCAATGCGTCGGTGCCGCGTAGCGCTGTCTCCATCTCTCCGCCGATCGACAAGAAGATGCGCTTCGAAGTGAGTGGCAAGACGCTCGTGCTTACGTCGCGGGCTGTGTTGGATACAGGTACGACATACACGGTGACTTTTGCGGGAGGTATCAAGGACTTGCATGGCAACATGCTCGCCACTCCCTTCCAACTCGTGTTTTCTACGGGCGCAAAGATTGATTCATTGAAATTGGTTGGGCGTGTTCTGGTCAGTGATTCCCTAGTGCGCAAAAAGGTTTACCCGAGCATTGGGCTGTTCCTGATGGGTGCAGAACGTGAAGTCCGCCACTATTTGGACAAGTATCGTGACACGGTAACCCATGCGCTGGACTCCTTGCCGATGTTGACCAAGGAACCGCCGCTGTTCCTCACCCGTACCGACAGCGTGGGCAACTTCGTGTTGTCGGGACTGCGGCCGGGCCGTTACCGCGTTGTCGCGTTCTTGGATGCGAACGGCAACCAGAAAATCGAGGCGAGCTCCGAACTGGTTGGTGTGTGGACGGGCGACTTGTCGTTGGATTCGACGACGGCGGATACGTTATGGGTCCCGCTTGCCGACCAAGACACCACAAAGCTTGAATTGTCTTCTTTGGCTCAGCCGGGTGCTTCGGTGCTCGAAGCCACGTTTACCCGCCCGGTCTATTTCGATTCTGCATTTGCCGATACTTCGAACTGCAAACTTGTCGGTCCCGACAATTCGGAACTTTATCCATCGTATGTGTACCTCGGTGCGACATCGAACAAGCCCAGGTTCTACTTTAGCCAGAAACCCAAGCCGGAAACGGAGTACAAGTTTATCTGTGCCGATGCAAAGGATTCCCTGTTCCGCTCGCTAGATACCTTGCGTAATAAGCTGGATTGGGAGTGGCAAGAAATGGCGGGCGATACGATGCCACCTTCGATATCCAAGACGGCACTCCGCGGCAAGGCCAAGGCCGCTTTCCCGGACGATTCGCTTGTGTTCGCGTACGACAAGCCTGTCCTGGATTCCATGACGGAAAAATATTTTGTTGCCATAAACAAGGATACGGCCGAAGTCCAGATCAAGCGAATCGACCCGATTCGTTACCTTGTGCTTAACGAGAAACCTTGGCTTACCGACGTGACGGTTGATTTCTTGCAAGGCTACCAAGATACGACATTGGCGGCAGCCGACAGCAATGGCGTCCGTGACACCGTTATCTCTTTGAAGTACCGTCGTCTGCTCCGTTTCGAGACGGTTTCCAAACTCAAGTTGGCAAAATTGCATGGAAATATCCCCGGTGCCAAGGCAGGAGTGAAGGTGCGACTGTATTCGATTGAATCGAAAATGCCTTATTATGCGGATTGCGGTGCCGATGGAAGTTTTGCCTTCAACGATCTTGTCGAAGGAAGCTATTTTATCGATTACTATTACGCCGAAAATGGCAAGCTCACTCCCGATGCGGGCTCGCTATTCCCATTCCGTTTCGGAAAGCCTTGGAGGTCGCCTGGCGATACGCTCAAGGTGAAGAACGGCGAAAACGTTTTAAATGACTTGGTGGCCTCCCCATTGCCGGCGCTGCCATAAAGGATGGTTAGAATGAAGAAGATTCCTGATTTTGTTGCTGTGGATTTGGAAACGACCGGGCTCGAGTTTGAGAGCGACGAGATTATCGAGGTCGCTCTTGTCCGCTTCGTGAAAGGCAAGCCGGGGGATTCCCTTGACTTTTTGGTGAAGCCGGACCGCGCGGAACTTCGCCCGTTCATCGAATGCCTGACAGGCATTGCCAAGGCCGACCTCGATGCGGCCGAGGGGTTTGCTGACATTGCTGGCAAAATTTGTGAATTTATCGGAGACCTTCCTTTGGTGGCGCACAACGCGGCCTTTGATTCGCGCTTCCTCAAGAACTCTCTCAAGAAGGTGGGAATCGACTATGAAAACCATCCGTTCTGGGATTCGCTGACGTTCTCTCGCATTGCCTACCAGGATGCGCCGAACCACCGCCTCGATACGCTCGTGCAGATGCTGAATATCGAACGCAGCCGTGCTCACCGCGCCCTGCCCGATGCCGATGCCTGTGGTCGCCTTTTTGTCATGGCCTTCGAAAAGATTTCTGCCATGGATCCGTGGCTTGTCGATGCGCTCAAGCGTGTTGGCGAAGGTTCCGATTGGGAATCTGTTTTCGGGAAGGCCAAGGGCGAATGGAAGGCTCCTCAGTACAAGCTGCCCGATGTCCCCGCAGCCGCTCCGCTCCCGCAAGAAAAGGCTCCGCGTGTGAGCGAGTTCTTCAAGGAGAACGGTTTCCTTTCGATGTTCGTCGAGAACTTTGTCCCGCGCGAGATGCAGCAGGACTACGCTTCCATTGTGGAACGCAACATGTACAAGGGTGGTATATGCGTCCTTGAAGCTCCTACAGGTTCGGGCAAGACGCTTGCATATTTGGTGAGTGCCGCGAACAAGGCTGTGAGTGGCGAACGCGTCGTTATCAGCACGGCAACCCGTGCCCTGCAAGAACAGCTTTGGAAAAACGAACTCCCGCAGCTCATGGGAATCTACAACGGGAAACTCATCCCGGCTATTCTCAAGGGCCGCGATAACTACCTTTGCTTGCGCAAGTTCGAAGAACTTTCTTCGTCGTCTTCGCTCCTGTTGGGCGAAGAACTGGATTCGTTCATGGCGCTCATCCCGTGGGTGCTTTCGACCGAGACCGGCGATATCAACGAATGTGCCTCGTTCAGTGTTGGCCGCAATAGGGTTCTTTGGTCCAAGCTCGCCAGCAACGCTTCTTCGTGCCTAGGTGAAAAGTGCCCGCACTATGCGAAGTGCCCGGCCCTTGCAGCCAAGCGTCGTGCTTTGGGTGCAAACTTGCTTTTGGTGAACCATTCTCTGTTCCTTGCTGACCTTGCTCTCGACTTTGCGCTCCTCCCGCCGTACGAGCATATCGTTTTCGACGAAGCGCACCGCCTGCCTGCGGCAAGCAACCAGTCGTTCGGCCGTGCCATTTCGTTCTTCACGTTCCGTAACATCATCAAGACGCTTGTGCCGTCTCGCGATGGCCGTGGTGGGCTTATCGAATCCATCAAGTCGCGCCTCCCGGAGGCATCGCCTGCCACGGTTGAAAAACTGGACCAGCTCACGCTCTCGCTCAACGAGATGGAAAAAGCGCTGCATCGTTTGTTCATGAAGTTGGGCAAAAAGATTGGCAAGATGAAACTCTCCCGCAGCGGGCTCATGTTTGCCAATGGCATCCAGGCAGATTACGATGTCGACCCGACTACGTTCTTAGATGCTTATGCAGCAGTCAAGTCCGCCAGTGACGCAGCTTTCGCCGACATCCGCAACGAGAAGAGTGTCGATGGCTTGCTGAACGATGCCGAAGGCCGTTTGGCCGAGATGGACCGTTACATGGCCGATTTCGAATTCATTGCCAAGGCCGGCCGCAAGGATTGGGTCTGTTGCCTCGAAGAACCGTTTAACCCACACACGCTCAAGATGTATGCCTATCCGCTCCATTTCGAATCTGTGTGGACTGAAAAATTCTATTCGTGGATCAAGTCCGCGACGTTCACTTCGGCAACACTTGCCGTGCAGAACTCCGTGGAATACTTCATGCACCGCATGGGCATGGACCGCCTTGCTTCTACGAAGAAACCGTTCTACCGCGTTTACAGCGAACAGCCGGTCTCTTCCGGCCGTCGCTCCGTCTATGTTACCAAGTATCTGCCCAAGCCGTCTGCTCCGGAATTCGTCGATGCGATGAACCAGACTCTGGTGGAAGTTCTCCCGAATGTCGAGGAGAACACGATGGTGCTGTTCACGAGTGTTGCTGCGATGCTCAAGGCCCAAGCGGCCCTCGCTCCGGCATTCGCTTCGAAGAACAAGCTCCTGCTCTGCCAGAATGTAGACGGTTCGCTTGATAGTTTGGTGACGATGTTCCGCAAGGAACGCGGGGCCTGCTTGCTGGGCTGCCAAAGCCTGTGGGAAGGTGTCGACTTCCCGGGCGATGCTCTCAAGCTTCTCGTGATTACCAAGCTTCCGTTCCCGAACCCGTCCGACCCCATTGTCGCGGGCCTCAGCAACGAATACAAAGAACGCGGTGAGAACCCCTTCAAGAGCTACTACGTGCCCGAGGCCTACATGGAAATGCGCCAGGGATTCGGGAGACTCTTGCGTACGGAGGGAGACTCCGGAAAGGTGCTTATTCTCGACAATCGCGTCGTTACCGAACACTACGGGAAGACGTTCCAGAAGATATGGAATTTCAAACAGAAATTCCTGTTCTCCGTGAACGACGTGAAGAAGTACATCTAGTGACTGACATTTGGCGCTGAGCCAAAAAATTTCTAAATTTGGCATCCCGATTAAAAGGTGCTTATGCTTGAGTTGAATGCTTTTTTTGATGGCATGTCTAAGCCGTTGCTTCGCGCTGCACATGCCAAGGCCTTTGGTAAGAAAGGCTTGCTGAACAACGCTCTTATTTTGAGCGAGACATTGGAATTTTTTTGTGATAGGGATCGTGTTGTCACGTTATTCTCGAAGATGGATGCTTGGCAGCGCCGCTGCCTGAACCTGATTTATCATAGTGGTGCGCGTGGCCTTACTTTTAACGAGCTGCGCCTGACCATCCCGGTGAACAAGAGCCGCGACTTGCAGACGTTCCTCTTGTCCATGTGCCGCGAATTCGTGTTGTGGCGCTCTGCTTCTACAACGCCGGTGTATCAGGGCTTTTCCAACTTTGTCGGCTGTTTCGAAATAGACGAGACAGTCGAGTTCGATACGACTTCGCCGGCAGTTTCTTTTGGGCGTATGCTGGACTGGCATGTGTGCTTTGTCCTCTCCCTAGCCCAGCGTAGGGAATTGCGCGTGAATACGAACGGCTCGTTGCATCGCCGTGGCCGTATGCTTTGTGTCGAAGCGTTCTCCATGTCTCGCCGCATGAGCGAGAAGGCTGCCGAGAACGAACTCATGCTCATCTTCTCGTTCCTCACGCAGAATGGCTGGCTCGAACAAGACGATGCCTTTGTCGTGCCGTCGGAACATGCACTCGAGTTCTTGCGCAAGAACGGTTTCCGTTTGCACCAGGACATCCTGAACTGGTGGCTCAACCGCCGTTTCCATGGCGACAGGGAACACCTGGAACAGCTCCTCCGTTCCTTGAACAACGGCCGTAGCGTTTCCGAGGCGGCGTTCCTCTTCTGGGTGATGGATCCGTCGTACCGTATCCTCGAACGCAACAAGGTGCTCCCGTGGGAATACCTGCCGCGCCCGCTCCGCGAACTGTGGCTTTTGGGCCTTGTGGACTTCCGCATGGTGCAGGGGAAGGTCTCCGCTGTGCTGCTGGGTTCGAACGGCAAGGAATGGCTCTCGCCCTCGTCGGTGCAGCTCCCGCAGCCGAGCATTTCGGCTCTCCCGAACTTCGACGTGGTCGTTTCTGTCGAGACCTCTCCGCGCGTGCTGTTTACGCTCGCTTGCCTCGCCAATGTCAAGAACGACGAAACCATGCTTTGCTTCACGCTCGCCAAGGATGTTTACCTGGAAGGCCTCAAGAGCGGAATGCCCGAAACCGAAGTGGACCACTTCTGCACTTGGATCAAGCCGCCTGCGAATGTGCTTTCGACCCTTGAAGAATGGAACTCTTCCTTCTATGGCGTGCGTGTCCGTTCTGTCCGCTTGATGAAAATTGACAACAAGCAAATTCTTTCGGAACTCTCGAACTTTGCGCAGTTCATGGAATGTGTCGAGGAGTATGTCCCGAATTACGGATTTATCCTGAATCCCGAGAAGGAAGGCTATGCCTTCGACATCCTCGAGAACTTTGGCTATTGCCCGTTCGTGAACCGCTCGGCCGACAACCGCAAGCCTGTCTCCGACGAGGAATGGCGCAAGGAATTTGCCGTGGCCTGGCCCAAGGCCGGCAAGCCCGACTACGACTTGAAGGAATCTGCCGATAGCGATTCGCTGCAGACGACGATGAATTCGACAAAGTACGGTAGCCTCTACCAGAAGCTGAACACGTTCGACCTCGTGAAGGTGCTGCGCTACGCGAAGACGGTGGGGACTCTCCTGGCCGCCCAGATTAAGGACCCGAACAAGCGCTTGGCCCAGCAAGAAGAAATCGTATTCTCGGTACACTCCCTGCACCTGGCGAAGGCTCCCTTCATCGTGGAAATCCAGAAGAGCAAGGAAGATTCCGTCAGCATGTTGGACCTTTCGTTTATCCAGGAAATCAAGGTCCTGCACAAGAGATTCGCATAAAATAACCTCCCGTTCGGGAGGTTTCGATAAAACCGGAAATAATAGCGCGGGCGCTTATTGGAATCAATAGGGCGCCCGTTCTTTTTAGCTCTTGAATTTGTCGAGGGCGTCGTTCGGGCCGATGAGGAAGAGCACGTCGTCTTCTTGCAGCACGATGTCGGCGAGGTTACCGATCTTGGGGGTCGGTTCCTGCGGGTCGCGGATGGCGATGACCTGCACCCCGTACTTGTGGGTGATGTTCAAGTCCTTCAGGGTCTTGCCGATGAAGTCCTTGGGGCACACGACCTCGACGATGCTGAAGCCTTCCATGAACGGCAAGAAGTCGAGCATGTTCGGGCGGTTCAGGCGTTCGGCGAGTGCGATGGCCGAGTCGCGTTCCGGGTGGAAAATGTCCGAGACACCGAGCTTTTCGAGGATGCTCGAGTGGGCGGCGCTACTGGACTTCGCGATGATGTGCTTGACGCCGAGTTCCTTCAAGTTCAACACAGTAAGGAGACTTGCTTCCAGGTTTTCGCCAATACAGACGATGACGGAGTCCGCCTTCTGCAGCGGGATGCTCGAGAGCTGCTTTTTGCGGGTAGAGTCGGCGACCATGGCCTGCGACACGGTGCTCGAAATGTCTTGCACCTTTTCGGGATGGTTGTCCACCACGAGCACATCGTGCCCGAGGCTCGTCAGGTGACGGGCGAGGAAGATGGCAGAGTTGCCAAGACCGATAATGATGTATTGCTTAGATGCCATGGGATGAAATTTAGTAAATAGAGGCTAGAGGCTAGGGGCTAGAGTAAATAATGGCGGCGAAGCCGCCCCCTAGATCCTAGATCCTAGTCTCTAATCCCTAACCCACCATTATATCTTCTTCGGCGAACCAGGTGGTGTTCTTGACCCGTCCGGCGACGGCGGAGATGAGGAACAACGGTCCCATACGTCCGATAAACATCACGCAGCAGATGACAATGCGCCCAACCGTGGAAAGTTCGCCTGTGAGGCCCATAGAAAGCCCGCACGTGCTGTAGGCGCTCACCACTTCGAACAAAACCTTGAGGAAGGGCGTGCCGTTCTCGTTGAAACCCACTCCCGCGGGGATTTCGGTGCAGAGCAGCACCATGGTCGCAAGTGCTATGACCACGATGGCCACGACGAAAATTCGCACGGCCTTGTCGACCGTGGTTTCGGGAATGGTGCGGCCCATGACCTGGGTCTTTTCGCGGCCGAGCACCCTGTTGAAACCGAGGAGCCCGATGACCGCCGCCGTAGTGACCTTGATACCGCCACCGCAGCTACCGGGGTTAGCCCCGATGAACATGATGATGATAAAGAAGAACAGGGAACTAGCGCAGAGGGCCGGAGTGTCTACTGTATTGAGGCCAGCGGTACGGCTCGTGAAAGCCATGAAGAACGTGGTCTGGAGCTTGTCAAAGAAGGAGAGCCCGTTGAGGGTGTTGCCCCATTCGGTGAGCATGAAGGCGACAATGCTTGCCGCAACGATAACGAGCGTGCAGAAGGTCGCAATGCGTGTATGCAGAGAAATCTTGCGGAACCGACGACGCTTGAAGTCGAAGGCGTACTGCAGTTCCGTGATAGCGAGGAAACCGAACCCGCCTGCGAGCGCGAGCACGCATGTCGTGATGTTCATGACGGGGTTGAGCTGGAATTGCATGAGCGAGTCGGGGAACAGCGTGAACCCGACGTTACAGAAAGAGCTGACTGCCTGGAAGACGGAGCAGAAAATGCGGTCGTACAGTTCCATGCCGCTGAACTGCGTGAAGTAGACAACGCCACCGATAGCTTCGAGGATGAACGTGAAGGGGAGCACCGCCATGAGGATGCGCTTCGCATCGACGTTACCTTCTTGCGTGAAGTTCGAAAGCAAAACGGACTGGTGGTTGAATCCCGGGTGCATACCGGCAAGCAAGATAAGCACCGTAGATACGGTCATGATACCCAAGCCACCGAGCTGCATCAAGACAACGAGAACCCAGTAGCCGAACCCTGTGAATGTGGTGCTGATGTCGATGACGGAAAGCCCGGTCACGCACACGGCAGATGTTGCCGTGAACAGCGCCTGCAAAAAATCAATGGGCTCACGTGTAGAAACAGGTAACCGCAGAAGTACGGCACCAACGGTGATGATGAGCATATAGCCCAGCACGACCAACGTAATGGGGTTCGCCTGTTTTTTCGCCTTGAATACGTTTTCGGAAGTCGTGTCCGTGAACGCTTGGTACTTCGAACGTAACATAGGTGGAAAGATAGTAAAAAAGGCCCGCCGTTTGACCGGCGGACCTCGGGTTGGTTATGGAGATTTTTTTAGAACTGCTCGAGGAACTTGTGGACTTCTTCGGGAACCCAGGTCTGTTCCCAGTTCCAGCCGACGCTCATGATGCCGTTGTCGTGAGCCGTCCACTGATGGCTGCCGGGCCAACTGCACCACTTGACCGGGAAACGCGGGTCTACATCTGTGAAATCGTAGCAGACATGGCCTGTATTGCCATGGATTTCTTCGGGCTGTTCTTTTTCTGCTTCAACGCGGTTGCCGTTCTCGTCGGTTTTGGCGTTTCTCTTGAGAATTCTTGGGAGTGCGCTGTTCTTGGCAAGGCTGTAGTCGCACCTATCGTCGTTGACACCGTGGACGTTCATCCAGGCAATAGGCAAATCCTTCATGGCATCGCCTTCGGGCAACCAAATGTTGTAATCGGCAACGGCATAAGTTACCGCAGCACGGACGCGTTCTTGGTAGTCTTGGGCCAAAGAGTAGCTGAACATGGCGCCATAGCTAAATCCCGTGATGAACACGCGGCTCGTGTCGATGCAGTAGTTCTCTTCTACAGCGGTGAGCATCTGGCCAAAGAAATCGTGGTCGCCTTGGCCCTTGTTCCACAGGCCGCCAACGGCATTCGGTGAAACAAAGATATAGTCTCCATTCTTGTCGAGCACTTGCTGGCCATAATACGGTGTCGGATGGTCGTAATCCGCCTCGTGGTGCACGAAATCTTCGCCGCTGCTTCCGTAGCAGTGCAACGCGAACAGGAGCTTGTGTGGCTTGTTGTTGTCGTAGTTTTTGGGCAAGGTGATGAAGTATTCTCGGTTTTCGCCGCCGACTCGCATTTCGAACTTCTCGCCGTTTTCGACCTTTCGGGTCGATTTCAGCGTAGATGTCTTTCCGCAGCCCTTGCTCGGAGTGGGGTCGTTCTTGAGTGCGTACCCGAATTTGTATTGCGGTGCTGATGCCTTGAGTTTCACGTCGAGGGTTGTGTCGAGCGTGCCGAGCGGTACAGTGAGCGTGTCAAAACCTTGAGCGACAAAGCGGATGGCTTCGCCCGGGGTGGCCGCTTTCAAAAGGGCTCGGTTTTCCGAGGCTCCGAGGAAACTGCCGTCGGCATTAAACCTGAAAGTCTGCTTGGCGCTCCCCACGGTGACTTGCGCAAAGTACGTGCCGCGGGCCTTGATTCCTTGGTTCAGGTCGAATATGCCGGAACCTTGCAGGGACTTCTTGAAAACCTGATTGCCGAGGGAATTGAAGATTCTGACTTGTACAGGCGAGGAACTGCTCTGCGAATACGAAAGGATGCCGTTGTTGATGCTTACGTACCCGACGGAGTTATTGAAGGATGAACGGATTGCCAAACTGATAGAATCCTGCTCGTCTTCGTGGAGGGTGAATTTTCCCTGGTCGTCCGTCGTGGCGGTTTTGCCTTCTTTGATAAGGCTGACAGAGACGTCTTTGAGGGCTTTGCCCTGATCGTCGGAAACTGTACCTGTTATGGTGTAAGCGGATGCAAACCCACAGAATGCCCAAAGGCATGTTGCCGTAAGCAGATGGAACCCTTTCATGTGTACTCCTTTTTCCCTATTCCTCAATACAAATGAATATAAACTGCGCCGGGATTAAGATTTCACGAAGAAACGGGTTGCTTATGGATGAATTATCTATAAAAAGATTTTTACATTCTATAATTTGAGCTATTTCTAGCTAGGGAAAGTATAGCCTCAGCCTATAACAGACGATACAAAAACAGTATAAGTTGCGGCCTTGAGGCGGAAACCCTGCTTTTCTATTTTTGCGCCGTCTTTTTGAACCTCCAGGAGGTGCATCATGGAAAAACGTACAGGACTCTTTTCTAATGGAATCATTTGGTTCGGTGTCGCCATCTCGGTTTCCGAAATCGAGGCGGGCATCGAGATTGGTGCCGCGTCTGCGCCGGGTTCCCTTTGGCTACCGCTGATTCTCGGCCATGTTTTGGGCGGTATTTTGCTCTTTTTCGTGGGCCTCATTGGCGCGCGTGTCCGCCTGAACGCGATGGAAACCACCTCTTCGACGTTCGGCAAGTATGGTTCCAAGTTCTTTGCCGCACTGAACGTTTTTCAGTTGCTCGCGTGGGTGGCCGTGCTGAACGCGCAGGGCGCTTCAGCACTAGCGGGCCTGAGTCTGCCCATCTCTTTCCCGCTTACGTGCGTTATTCTTGCGGTGCTGATTGGTATTTGGGTGTTCGTGGGGCTTAAGCGTTCCGCGAACGTGACGACGGTCGTGATGGCGGCGCTTGCCATTTTGCTTGCTGTGCTTACGGTTAAGTTGTTCGGTATCGGTGCGTCTGGCGCGCTTGCTACGGGAGCCGCGACTTCTGCTGCCCTGCTTGGCTTCTGGAACATCTTCGAGATTTCGATAGCCATGCCCATCTCCTGGCTCCCCGTGATTTCGGACTACACGAAGGACGTGGAAAATCCGGTGAAGGCAACCGCAGTTTCTGCAGCAGCTTACACGTTCGCGAGCCTCTGGATGTACATCATCGGTATTGAGATTGCGGGCATTGGCGCAAACAACAATATCGCGCAGGCCATCCTTCTTGCGGGCCTCGGCATTCCGGGCATCATCATCGTGGTGCTTTCTACTGTCACGACGAACTTCCTTGCGGCGAACTCCGCAGGCGAATCTTCCAAGGCAATTTACGGCAAGATCAACCCGAAGGTCGCAGGCGTTGTCGTGAGCCTCTTGAGTGCCGCCCTCGCCATTTCGGGAATCATGGAACATTACATCAGCTTCTTGTATTTGATTGCATCGGTGTTCGCGCCCATGGCTGCCGTGTTGCTGGTGTCGTTCTACTTCGGGAAGGCTGGCGAAAACCGCGCCGAATCTCTTGGATTCTGGCTCTGGAACCTTTTTGCATGGTTTGCGGGCTTTGCCGTGTACCAGGTGGCCGAACGCCTCGATTCCGTGCCGCTCGGCCCCACGCTCCTCGCCGTCATCGTATCGGCAGCCCTCGCCTCCACCCGCGTGCTAATTAGAAAAAAAGAGACCTAGTTGTAGCAAGATAGTTAGTAATAGAAAAAGGAAAATAAGTTGTCGCTTAGAGAATGGAAGCGTCGGCCAAGGATGGGGAGGGTGCAGGGAGGGGCCCGTGCGGCCTTCGCAACTCTGAGCTGGGGCCCCTCCCGCATAAGTTCTTTTAAGATGAAAATTGAAACAATGTATTATAGATAGAATACCATTGTTATCTACTTTATTAAATTTTTAAATTTAGACTGCTATGCCACAGAAGAAGATTGCTCTCATCAACGATATCACTGGTTTCGGCCGCTGCTCGGTTGCCGTCATGGCGCCCGTCATCTCGGCCATGAAAATCCAGGCGGTCGCGGTGCCTACCGCAATCCTTTCGACGCATACGCAGTTCCCCAAGTATTTCTTCGACGATTATACCTCCAAGATGCGCGACTACATCCAGACGTACAAAGATCTGGACATGAGTTTCGACGCCATCGCGACGGGCTTCCTCGGCTCCGAGGAACAGGTGGACATCGTCATCGACTTCATCAAGACATTTAAGAAAAACGGCGTGTTCACGCTGGTCGACCCAGTGATGGGCGACTACGGGCGTCTCTACGAAACGTACACGCCGAGCCTGTGCGAAAAGATGCGCGCTTTGGTAAGCTACGCCGACATCCTTACGCCGAACCTCACCGAACTCTGCTCCTTGACGGGTTCCGACTACCGCGACGGGAAACTCACTCCTGTCGAAATCGAGAACATGTGCAAGACGCTTGCCGAACAGGGCCCCGAACACATCGTGGTGACGGGCATCCATTACAGCAGCAAGCAGATCATGAATTTCGTTTACAGCAAGGGCGAAGAACCGAAAATCGTGATGGCCGACCGCATCGGTGGCGACCGCAGCGGAACGGGGGACGTGATAAGCGCTGTCATTGCCGGCATGTACCTGAACGGCCACGACTTCTACGAATCAGTGAAGAAGGCCGCCGAATTCGCGTCCAAGTGCATCCGCTACTGCGAAGAGAACAATGTCCCCATGCACTGGGGTTTAAGCGTCGAGATGTACCTTCGCGACTTGATGGAGGACTAAATGATAGTTTATACTGTAACAGGAACCGTCGGGCAGGCGGGCTATTTGGATATCGCCAACAGTGGCGACATTACCGGCAAGAACATCTACGTGAACATGACGAACCGTTGCCCGTGCAACTGCGTGTTTTGCCTGCGCCAGACAAAGAAGATGATGGAAGGCAATACGCTCTGGCTCAAGGGTGGCGACCCGAGCGTTGATCAGGTGATGGAAATTTTCGACGCGTACGACCTTAACGTCATCAACGAACTGATTTTCTGCGGATACGGCGAACCGCTCGAACGCCTTTACGATGTGTGCAAGGTGATTGACAAGCTCAAGGCGAAGTACCCAAAGCTCAAGGTGCGCCTCAACACGAACGGCCTTGCGAACCTGATTCACGGCAAGGATATTACCCCCGAACTCGAAGGGCGCTTCGATACCGTCTCGATTTCGCTGAACGCCCCGGACGCCGAGGAATTTTTGGCGCTGACCCGTTCCAAGTTTGGCATCAAGTCTTACGATGCGCTCAAGGAATTTGCCGTACTCGCGAAGGCCCACGTGAAGAACGTGGTCATGACCGTCGTCGAGAAGGTGATGCCCGAAGAAAAAATCGAGATTTGCCGAAAGTTGTGTAATGATTTGGGTGTCACGCTGCGAGTCCGTCCGTTTGAATCGTAGGGGTCGTCTCTAATTTCTACATTTGGGCGCGTTATGAAGAATCTACGTGCAATACTCATGCCGGTTGCGATTATCCTCGGGATTTTGCTCCCGCAGGCGCATGTGCTTTCGCCGATGATGCCGTTCTTGATCGGCTCGATGATGTTTTTGACTTTCGTGACGAAGATTCCTCCGCAAACGCATGGTTACACGTTCAAGATAGAGATTCGCGCCCTTCTGGTAAGCCTTTTGCTTGTTGCCGCCCTTGCGGGAATTGTTGAATTGTTCGGCCTGCCTCGTGAAGTGTTGCTCGGTGGTGCGATCATCGCGCTCTGCCCACCTGCGAATGCCGCCCCGGCGATGGCCAAGATGCTCGGCGGCTCGGCTTCTCTCGCCCTGAAGATCTTTTTGAGTGGAAACCTCATCGCTTGCTTCTCCATCCCGATTGTATTCGGTTACTTGACCGGCACGGATGCGAGTCTGCAAGACATTTCGATGAAGATTTTCAATACCATCCAGCCCATCATCAGCATCCCGCTTGCTTTTGCGCTGGGCCTCCGCGCGTTCTACCCGGAACTCGCTGACCGCGCTGCCAAATTCCAAAAGTACACGATGTTCATCTGGACTTTTTCCGTGTTCGTGATTCTTGCCAAGGCGAGTTACGATATCCGCGAGATGGGCTTCACCGAGCTCTGGAACAGCGGCAAGCTCCCGATGATGGCGGGCGTGTCGCTCGTGCTCTGCGTGGTACTTTTCTGGCTGGGCTGGTTCTGCGAACGCAAACGCCGCCCCATCGAAGGCTCGCAGAGCATGGGCCAGAAAAACACGACGCTCGTCATTTGGATTGCAACTTTGTACGCAGGCCCTGTCGTGGCGCTTGCTCCCACATGTTATGTGGTGTGGCAGAACTTGGTGCTCAGCTATTTGAGCGCAAGAATCAAACCGAAAGAAACGGAAAAGCAGTGAGGCCGCTGCGCCTCGCACCTAATACCTAATCACATTCCTTTTCTTGTCGTTCACGCAGCGGCCGCCGGCATCGCGGTTGTGAATTTTGGGTTTTTCAACCCTTAAACCGCGGGAACGCGGCGTTGCCAAAATATCTTCTGTCGGGTTGACAAAGTATTCGCCGGTAACTACGGCTGATGGTATATATATGCAAGAGAAATCGTGTCTTGTGTTGTTGAATAGAGCCGAATAACCCTTTATATAAAGCGAATCTCCAACTTTAAGTTCAATTTTTTTGGGGTAATAGATCCAAGATGAATCCAGCGCTTTGGTCATGGGCGATTCTGTTTCAAAGTAAGCCTTGAAATTTCGTAGAAGGACGTGTCTTACCTCTTCCTGTCGGTTGCTAGAGGGACCTAGGTATCCAACAATGCTGTAATGACAGAATGTTTCTCCATTTTTTTCGTATTCGACGCAGGAGTTGATATCGAATTTTTCATTTGTACTATCTATAACTATTGGGACGACTGAATCAACAATTCCTGAGATGTTCACAGTATGTTCTAGACTCGGGAATGTAGACATGTCTGTACTATCCGTGGGATCTTCCACTAGTCGTTGCATGCCCTTTGGGTTGAGGCATTCGTGATAACTAGGTATGCATTGTTCGCGATCTCTACCATCATGGAATGTTCCCTGGGCGAAAATCAACGCATTCAATGCAAGTATGGCTACCGGTAAACGCATATAATAAATATACGTTCATTTTGAACAAAGCGGTAATAGGGATGAGGTCGCGACCTTCGGTCGCTTTGAGGTGCGAGGTATTGAGCCTCAAAGCTCACTGCTCATTGCTCGAGCCCCGAGCCTCACAGCTACTTCTTTTCCATCGCAATGGCTCGGCGGAGCTTCTTGATTTCCTTCGATATCAGGAGTTTCTCGACCGGGAAGAAACTTTCATGTTTGTAGATGGCTTCTCTGTATAATACGTGCGCCAGTTCCGGCTCCCTTGCGAGGAACGCAATCAGGATGGCATTACGCAGGAAGAATTCGTCCATGTCCTTGACTTCGTACTTCTCGTAGAAATCGGCGACGAGGTTTGCTGCGGTTTCGTAATCCTTGGTACGGGCGACTTCGGTAATGTTGAACTCGTCCGTGAACGATGCCGGGAAGCGCCCCAAGTTCACGAGCTCGCGGACCTTCGCATAAATCTCGTTCGTGTCGCGGGCCTCGAACGGAACGCCGCGCACCCACTCGATGTACTGCATGCGGAACTTCTTCCATTCCGGCGACACTTCCTCGACGGTCGTGTCGATGCTGTTCAGGTAACCGAGCAGGGCGCGTTCGATGAACGGGTCGTGCGAGCCATCCATAAGCGCTTTCACTCGGTCGGGGCGGCGCAGCGCGTAGTCCGCAGAATCCAGGTATTCGGGCCAACAGATTTCACAGGAGTCGAACACCTGCACAATGTGCGCGTTGGAGTGGATGAATCGCGCTTCTTCGGCCTTGTTGTCGACCATCGGGATGAACGTACTGTTGGGATCCACGCCGTTGAGCAGGGCCGAGACCATCTTCGAGGTGAACAGGAAGTTCCTTTCGCCAAAGAACTCGGGGTCACGATGGATGCGTTCGAATTCCTTCACGAGCACCGGGTCTGTCTTGAAACGGTCAATAGACTTCTGGATGACAGGCTGGTCGCTTGCGATAATGATGATGTCGGGTTCTTCCGGCGCCTTGTACAGGCTCACGTAGGGGAACACCACGTCAAGTGCCTTGAGAATGTTCAAGAACAGTTGATCGTTAAATTCGTATGTCTGGATCCACTGCACCCAGAGTCCGCCCGGTTTCATGTAGCGGCGCATCTTGGCGTAGAACTCGTGGCTGAACAAACTTGCAACGCCGCTGACCCACGGGTTCGAGGGAACGCTTACGATGAGGTCGTATTGGCGGCGGTTCGTGAGGAAGAACGTGTTCGCGTCGTCGATGTAGATATGCGTGCGCGGGTCGTCGTAGCCGCGGGAGTTCCACGGGTAGAATCCCTTCGCTAGGTTCATCATCTCTTCTTCGATTTCAACGCAGTCAAAATCCTTGAGCAGCGGGTCAGAAAGCAGGTAATGCGCGCCCATGCCGCTGCCAAAACCCACCATGGCGGCATCGTAAGGTTTCGACATCACAGCCATCGGCATAAAGGCGGTTGCCGCCTGCGTGAGTTCGTCGCCTTCGATGGGGTGGTTCCTGTCCTTGCTCATGCTCGCGTCGGCCTTGCCGTTCGTCTTGATGTAGTAATGGACATTCGATTCGTGGAAACTGATGGTTGCCGTCTTGCCGTCACGCACGATAATCTTTTCGTCCGGGTGCAAATCCTTGTAAGCACGGAATGCGCCGGAGGTGACTAGCGAGGGGTCGAATCCCATAAAGAACGAGGGAAGAATCATCACGCCGCCAATCACGTAGAACATGGGGCTGCGGCGGAAGCGCTTGCGATAGATGGCCAACAGGATAAATCCAATCGCGAAGTCGAGCACAGCGGCAAACACCAGAGCGCCCTTGAGCTGCAGGAAGGGAAGGAGCAGCAATCCACCGCCAGCCGAACCGATGATGGAACCGAGCGTGTTCCAGCCGTAGACCTTGCCAATCGGGGCTTCGGACTTGAAAGCGCGAGTGAGGATAATCGTAATGAGTGGGAGCGTCATGCCGGCAAAGAAACTCGTCGGCACCATCCATAGGAGGGACAGCACGTACTTGAAGATGCTCCAGCACACGTAGCCGTCATTCGTGGAATTGAATATCTGGTTCGCCTCGTTCATCATCATCCAGAACGGCTGATGGAAATAGAGCGTACACAGTGCGAAGAACGCCATGAAAATCTGCGCCAGCGAAAGAACTATCAGGGAGTCCTTCTTCAAGAGCTTGCCGCTCACCGCGCTACCGATGGAAAGGCCGAGGATAAAGGCGGAAAGCATCTGGTCGAAGCTGTGGCTCGAGGAACCCATGAGGAGGCTGAGCAGGCGGATCCAGACAATCTCGTAGACAAAGGAGGTAAGGCCGGTAATGGCTGCAATCCAGAACCAGGTGCTCTTGGGCGGCATCGGCAACTTGGGATCGACATGGGTTTCTTCGGCGGTTTCTTCGACATCGTCATCGTCGCGAACCGGCGATGTCCAGAAGCCGATAACGCCAAAAATTGTCGCCAGCAAGAAGTTGATGGAAGCGGCGACGCAGAGCGTCACGTGGTTACCGAAAACGGGGATGAGCGTGTAACTCGTGAAAAGGATACCGATGGCAGAACCCAGGCTGTTCGTGAAGTAGAGCATCGGGAGCGAGACTTCCGCGCCGCTCTTGCGCATGAGCCCAGCTGCGATAAAGGGGAACGTCATGCCGACCGCAATCGCGATGGGGAGCGTACTGCCTGTCGCAAGGACGACCTTCACGACTTCGGCACCGCGGGAGCTCAGCCCCGCCACAAAAGAGGAATCGTAGAAAATCCCCGTGAGCCAGTTGTACAGCGGGTGGTACGCCACGCCGCCGATACCGATAGCCAGTTCCACGGCGGCATAGCCCAACAGCGGGCGCTTGATTTTTTCGACCAGCTTGCCTGCGACAAAGCTACCGATGGCAAGGCCACCCATGTAGATGCAGAGCGTAAGCACCTGCCCGTAGCTCGAATGTCCGAGGAAAAGTTTGAGGTAGCGTGCCCACGAGCCTTCGTAAATGAGGCCCGCGAACCCGGAAAGGGCAAACAGGAAGTAGACGAGGATGTTCATATTACAATAATAAAAAAAGGCTTGGAAAAATCTTAAGCGATTCCCAGCCGTTTTACCTTGTAATGCATCATTCGCGGGCTCACGGAGAGTTCGCGGCCGGCGGCGCTCAGGTTGCCGTCGTTGCGCTTGAGCGCTTCGTTCAATATTTCACGCTCAAAGTTGTCAAGGATAGTCGCTAGGGGAGTCTTGTCGTTACGGATGAGGGCCGTGTTGCTCGCGCTGCCCGTTTGCAGTGTCGGCGGCAAGTCGTGCGCGTTGATGCAGGTGTCGGTGGTGGCGAGGCAGGCGTGCTCTATGCAGTTTTCCAGCTCGCGCACGTTGCCGGGCCAGTGGTAGCTCATGAGCATGTCGATGGCGGGGGAGCTCAGGCGCAGGATTCCCTTGCCGTACTTCAGGTTCATCTTCTCGATAAAATGGTCGGCGAGCAGCAATATGTCGGTTTTGCGTTGGGCGAGGTCCGGCAAGTTTATTTGGAAAATGTTCAGGCGGTAGTAGAGGTCTTCACGGAAGGTCCCTTCTTGCAGCATCTGTTCCAGGTTCATGCTGGTCGATGCGATGATGCGGGCGTTGCAGCGTTGGTAGATGTTGCTGCCTAGGCGGCAGAAACCGCGTTCCTGGACGAATTGCAAAAGCCTTGCCTGTGCCGCTCGCCCGAGCTTGCCGATTTCGTCCAAGAAGAGGGTGCCCTCGCGCGCATGTTCCGCTTTGCCGATGTGCCTGCTGGTCGCCCCGGCGAAGGCGCCGCGCTCGTAGCCGAAGAGCTCGCTCTCAAAGTTGTTCGCTCCCGGGTCCTCGTTCAGCGAGTCGCAGTTCATCAAGACGAATGGCTTGTCCTTGCGATCGGAAAGCTGGTGGATGCTGCGGGCCGCGTGTTCCTTGCCCGTCCCGGTTTTCCCGCGGATGAGGACGGTCGCTTCGGAGTTCGCGATGTGGCGGACGCGCTTTGAAACCTCGCGCATTTCGCGGGAGTTGCCGATGAGCTCGCCGGGCTTTTCCTCGATGAGGTCGCGCAGCTTGTCGTTGACGGACTGGTATTCCTGGCCGATTTCGGCGAACTTTTCGGTGAGGATATCGCGAATTTGGGCAAAAAGCTCCGGCTTGGCCCGTTTTTGACGGAGGGCTTGCTCAATTTCGCTCAAAGCTTCGGTTTCGATATCCTGGACTTGCACTGTTTCCTCTGAAAAACCGTTCCGGGCGGAGAGACCCCGCCCGGAATGGTCTTTGCCTCTCCGTTACCGGAAGAGGCTATCTAGGAGAGAATTGATGCCTATAAAATAGCATCTTTTTGCTTCTGTATATTACATTTGTGTAAAATTCATTGATTTTTTACATAAATGTAAAGAAAAAAGGCGAAAAAGAGGCGTTTTTTCCCTGCGGAGGGGTCGTTTTCATTTCTATTTTTCCTTTCATGAACCGCACAAAAGCTATTTACGACATTGCTACTGCCACTCCGGCGCCGGTAAAACCGGCCGAACCGGTCAACATCGACTTTTACGGTGAAGACGTTTTCAACGCCGACACCATGCGCAGCTACCTGCCGAAGGATATCTGCGAAAAGCTCCTCGCTACGATCGACGAAGGGGTCGCCCTCGACCCGAACATCGCTGGCGACGTCGCCCACGCCATGAAAAAGTGGGCCATGGACCGCGGAGCCACGCACTTTACGCACTGGTTCCAGCCGCTGACCGGCTCTACCGCCGAAAAGCACGACAGCTTCCTTGAACCGAGCGGCTGCAAGGCCATCATGGCACTCAGCGGCAAGAACCTCATCGTGGGCGAGCCCGACGCCTCCAGCTTCCCGAGCGGCGGCCTTCGCTCTACGTTCGAAGCCCGCGGCTACACCGCCTGGGACCCGACTTCCCCGGCATTCATCAAGCGCCACGGCAACGGAGCCACGCTCTGCATCCCGACGGCGTTCTGCAGCTACACCGGCGAGGCCCTCGACAAAAAGACCCCGCTGCTCCGTAGCCTCCAGGCGCTTTCCAAATCGACGCGCCGCCTCATGACCTGCTTCAAGGCGGGCCCCAAGAAGACGACCGTCACGCTCGGCGCCGAACAGGAATACTTCCTGATTGACAAGCGATTCTACCTGCAACGCCCCGACCTGTACCAGGCCGGCCGCACCATCTTCGGGGCCACTCCCGCGAAGCACCAGCAGATGAACGACCACTACTTTGGCAGCATCCCGAGCCGCATCCTCAACTTCATGAACGACGTGGAGAAGGAACTGTGGCGCCTCGGCATCCCGGCCAAGACCCGCCATAACGAAGTCGCCCCCGCGCAGTTCGAACTCGCCCCGATTTTCGAGGACGTGAACCTCGCTTGCGACCACAACATGATGATCATGGAAACGCTCCGCAACGTGGCCGACCGTTACGGGCTCGTGTGCCTGCTGCACGAAAAACCGTTTGCCGGTGTGAACGGTTCGGGCAAGCACAACAACTGGAGCCTTTCCTACGGCAAGGGCAACCTGCTCAATCCGGGCAAGGACCCGCACCAGAATGCCGTGTTCCTCACGACGCTGTGCGCCATCATTTACGCCGTGGATACCCATGCCGACTTGCTCCGCATGACCTGTGCCGGCGCGGGCAACGACCACCGTCTCGGTGCGCACGAGGCGCCTCCGGCCATTATCTCCATCTACCTGGGCGACCAGCTGATGGACGTGATTGACCAAATCGAGCAAGGCGTGCCCAAGTCCAGCAAGCAAGCCGGTGCCATGAAGCTCGGCTCCGACATGCTGCCGCCGCTCCCGCGCGACGCCACCGACCGTAACCGTACTTCGCCGTTTGCGTTTACCGGCAACAAGTTCGAATTCCGTGCCCCTGGTTCTAGCCAGAGCTGTTCCGAGCCGAACGTCGTGCTCAACACGATTGTGGCCGAAGCGTTCGACATGATTGCCGAACAACTTGAAAAGCTCGACGAGAAGAACTTCCACACGGGCCTCCAGAAGCTGCTGCAAAAGATTGTGAAGGAACACAAGCGTGTCCTTTACAACGGCAACGGCTATACCGACGAATGGGTGAAGGAAGCGGAACGCCGCGGCCTCCCGAACATCCGCACCTCCATGGAAGCCCTCAAGGCGCTCGTCAAGGACGAAAACATCGCCCTGTTCGAGAAGTACGGGGTGATGAACCGTGCCGAGATGCGTTCCCGCTACGAGGTGAACGTCGAGGATTACCACAAGCGCATCCACATCGAGGGCGAAATTGCCCGCGACCTTGCCAAAAACGTCATCTTGCCGAAGGTGGTCGAGGCCTATTCCGGTGCGCTCAGGACGAACGAAATGGCGCTGAACCAGGGTTTCCCCGGTCTGGACGGCTACGCGAAATCGCTGGGCGAGGGCTGCAGCAAGCTCATGGATGCCGTTTCTGCTGTAGAAACGGCCTTGGATGGTGAACATGAGGGCATCATTTCGGCCATTGCTGACCTCCGCAAGGTGGTGGATGGCCTCGAGAAGGTCGTGCCCGACGAACTTTGGCCGCTGCCGAAGTACCGTGAAATGCTGTTTATTTATTAGTATGTGGGGCCTTTTACCCCAAAAATTGAAGCGGTTCCTTTTTTTGGAGCCGCTTTTGTTTGTATATTTGCGTTGCCTTATATCCTGGTAAAGGGGGAGATGTTTGGGTAACACGGGAGAATGTATGCTGAGAGTGTCCAGAATCGCATCTAAAATGCATCGGGCTTTGATTTTACTATCCATTTCGGGTTTGCTTGCTTATGCCATGGCCGCGAGTGTGCCTGTGGCACCGTTCTCGTTCGGAAGCTCCGGTGCTGATGCTGCCAAGTGGGACAAGCTCATGAAGTACAAACTGTGGGCGGAAGGAAGTGGCAAAAATACACCGGCAATTACTTTTGAATCGGATGTCCATATAACCGATACGGTTGGTTTTGTGGGTTCCCCAAAAGGCGGCCTTCAATTTATAAACGATCAGCACTCTTTGGGTGGCCCGCTTCTTTTTGCCGGAAACTTCACGAATGCGAATGGACGCGATACGATTATGACGGGTCCGTTCCGCTTTGCAACATTTACAATCGCAGATAATAGTCGCCATAGCAACTATTTTTATGGACCATATTGTGTTACGAGCATGAGCTCGCATATCAGTTTAAATCATGGAAATGCTGTTGATTCTTGTGCAATCGTTCCGGCTGTAGATGCAGGTCTTACTATACCGACGGTAAATAATCACACAGATAGTATTTCTTTGGGTAATGTTAATCATAATGGTACAGGTAATGATCGCTATATCCATGTTCCTCCCGGCTCTACGGTTTATGATGTTGGCATGTCGTCATTGATGCTTGCAAACGAAGCGAACCTTTATGTGGCAATGCCCCCTGGCGGTCGTCCAACCCGTATTTTTATTTCGGGTAATGTAAGTTTGTCGAGCAAGACCTCGTTCAAGGTCATTTATGCAAAGAACGAATCCCAGTGGTCAAAAAGTTCTAAAACTTGGTCTGTATCGGCTGCTGATGCGGCTAAGAATTCAGAATATAATGGCGACCTCCTTGTTTATTTCAAAAATGGAGTGTCCTTTCCTGCGGGTGATCATAGAATTATGCAGGGAACGCTCATTTCTTCATCGGATATTAGAATCCAGCAGCACATGAGTTTTGCTGGCCAGTTGATTGCAAAAAGTATCTACATCAATTCGGATTTCAAGGCTGACCAGTTCCGTTATGTGCCATTCGATCCTCCGGTAATCAATTCTACGGCCTTGGCTTCGGGAAGCCTTCATGAAGGAAGAACGAGTGAAACATTGAATGTCCAGTTGGACAAGGCACCCTCGGTCCCGGTGACGATTAAATATTGTATTGCCTTTGATTCAAAAGCGAATGCGAATCAGGGAAAAACGGGGAAGACGGGTTCTGTCATTACGGCCGCTGCACAGGCTGACCTCAATACAAGTGGGGTTCCGCTGTGCTCTAATAACGGCTCTAAGTCGGCTACATTCAAATCTGATGGAAAATCTTTGGAAACCCCGATTACCTTAACCGCTACGGACGATGCTCTGGCTGAAAATACAGAGTTTTTCTATCTGCGGATTTTGGACATAACCGGTGGCGTTTTGGAGAATGGAGCCCGTTCCGGAGACTTCAAAATCTACATCGAGGACAATGACAGCGAACCTAGTGGCAAGGACACGACCATTACCACGATTGTAAGTAGTGCGGGTGATTCCATCGGTTATGAGGACGTCCCCTTCAAGATTGAATCTTTCCCGGCATACTACAAGGCGACGAGCAATATCAATAATGTGGTACTTACCCCGATGACGGACTACAAGGTCCAGATTGTAAGTGCTCCTACGAAGGGCTCTCTCAAAAATGGAACAACGGCTGTTGGTGCGGGAAGCGTCCTTAGCTCTGCGGACATCAAAGCCGGGAAGTTGACCTACGTGAGCGGTCTGAACGAATTTGGCGATTCTACTACGACGGACCCAAAATTCAAGTATTCGACCTTCACATACAGGATTGTCGATGATTATGGTGAGGCCTCGAAGAATACTTTCACGATGACTATCGCGATGAATCCGGTCAACGACAAGCCTGAAATCACAAATGCGGTGTCGTCGGATTCGAAATTGCATCTGTCGGTTAAAGAAAATTCCAAAGTTGGCACAGAATTTGGCACTATCACTGCTCAGGATAGTGTTGACTCGAACCGAGATGCTGGGAATACCCTCACGTACAAGCTTGAAAACATTTCCGGGAACCCATCCAGCGTATTCCAGATCAACTCCAAGACCGGTGCTATCACGGTAAAAGCGGCTACCCTGAATTACGAAGTGCAAAAGACGTATGAAATGAGAATCATCGTGACCGACAACGGTGTGCCGGGCGACCGCTCGAAGAAGCTTACCGATACGGTCGTGGTGCATGTCGATGTTGAGAACCAGAACGACCCGCCGGTGATTCTGCGTGGGGATACCACAATTTCTGTACGTGAACATGCCCCGAAGGATTCCATCCTTATCGAGTACAAGGCGACCGACGAAGATGCCGGCCAGCATGTGACGTTCCGTATGGAATCTACGGATGGTTCTACGTCGCTTCCGTTTACGCTCGTCGCCCTGACAGACAGCGATAGTGCCTACATCAAGGTGGTGAGCATTAACTACGAAACCCAGCCGACGGTGTACAATCTCCGCATGATTGCCGATGATGGAACTGGTGGCAGCGATACGGCAATGCTCACAATCAACATTCTGGACGTGAACGAAACCCCGACTTTTGCGCAGTCCAGTTATGAATTCTCCATCGACGAGAAGTACAAGGGTGGCGATCTGGTTGGCCAGGTGACTGCAGCGGATAAGGACACCAAGGCTACCCCGAAGACCGTGCTTACGTATTCTTTGGTGAGTGTTAACGACGTGACGAATGGCTCTACTGCAGTAACGGGCTTGTTCACCGTTAATTCTTCAACTGGAGAAATTACCATAGATCCTTCCATCAGTGGAATGTTGGGCCAATCTTATGCGAACCATAATTATGAGGTGACTGTCAAAGCTACGGATAATGGTAAAGAACAGAACTTCTCCGTGAACAAGAAGAATCTTTCCAGAAACGTCAAGGTGACAGTCAAAATCGGGAATGTCAACGATCCTCCGGTTTTGGACAAGGACAAATACGAATTCAACGTCAATGAAAATTCGCCGCTTAAAACGCTTTTCGGTAGCATCAAGGTCACGGACGAGGATACCGAAGACGATATGACTCTCAGCATCATTGGTTCTTCGATTCCGTTCACTATTTCGACTGTGAAAAAGGGAGAGTACAAGCTGTCTGTGAACGGTGCTCTCGATTTCGAAACGAAAAATTCCTACTCGTTCAAAGTGCGTGTGACAGACGGCGTGGCTAGCGATACTGCCGATGTGGTGGTCAAGATTAACGATGTGAACGAAAAGCCCGTCATTGCCGACTACACGTTCTATGTGGATGAAAATTCTCCCAAGGGAAAACTGGTGGGCACGGTCAAGGTGAAGGATGTGGATACCTGGACGGTCATGAGCTATGCGCTCAAGGATTCCACGAAGAACATTGCCAACGTGTTCACGATTACTCCGGCATCCAGTTGCGACAAGGGGTATTTCTGCGGGGACATCAAGCTCAAGGATTCCGTGCTGGACTTTGAAAAGACTGCAACCTACTATATGTATGTGATTGCGACGGATAACGGACAGAGCAAGGGCTTCCCGCCGAACATGTCGGATACGGCTGTCGTGACGATTAACGTCAACGACAAGAACGATCCTCCTGTCATTGGCCCGGTTGCTGCGGACGTGAATGTCAAGGAACATGGGAGTGCCGGTGAATTCTTGGTTGGATTCAAGGCAACCGACCAGGACAAGAACCATTCTCTCACTTTCAGCATTGTGTCTAAGAATGGCAAGGCATTGCCGTTCGACATTGTGCCGGTTTCGGGTAAGGACAGTGCCTACGTCAAGACCAATAAGGAATTGGATTACGAGACGATGGACACGGTTTACAATATCTATGTCATTGTAAACGATGGCACGGCTAAGGATACGGCGAACTTGACGGTCCATGTCAAGGACATCAACGAAGCCCCGTCCTTCGACAAGGCTAGTTACACCTCACGAATCAACGAGAAGTATAGTGGCGGTGACACGGTATGGATTTTTGAGGCGAAGGATAAAGATACCAAGGTCAAGCCGGCCACGGTTCTGACTTATTCGCTTGGCAAGGTTTACGATGTGACGGATGCATCGAACAAGGTTGAAGTGACCGGATTGTTCAGTATTTCGTCTGCAAGTAACAAGGGCAACGTCTTGGTGGCAACTTCGGGTATGCTGGGCCAGCCCTATGCCGGCCATACGTTCGAAGTTGTTGTGACGGTGAAGGACAACGGTTCAAAACAGAGTTTCTTCGATAACAAGAAGGATCTTTCCGCTACGACCAAGTTGACCATCGTGGTGACCAACGAGAACGATCCTCCCTACCTCGAAAATAGGCCTTTCAACTTTGAAGTCGATGAAAATTCCCCGTCGGGAACGCTTGTCGGAACGATTAAGGCAGAAGACGAAGACTTGAAGGATAAATTGACTTTCGATATGCTACTACCGTCCGGCTCTAGCGTCCCGTTCGAATTCCAGAAGGTGTCTGAAAGGGAAATTAAAGTGGTCGTGAAGAGCAATGCGAAACTCAATTACGAAAAGGATAGTCTCTACACGTTCAAAGTCACCGTGACGGACGGAATTGCCAGCGATACGGCTGATGTTACTATCAAGATTAACGACGTGAACGAAAAGCCGGACATCGTAACCGCTGACCTCTACATTGACGAAAACTCGTCGAGTGGTACTTCTGTCGGTAAGGTCAAGGTTACGGATGAAGACCTCTGGACAAAGATGAGCTACAAGCTCCTGGATTCCACGGCGGGTGCTACGAGCGTCTTCAAGATTGCCTCCAGCTCGAAATGCGACAAGGGCTATTTCTGTGGCGAAATCACTCTCAAGGATTCTGTCCTCAACTACGAAAAGGATAGCGTCTACTATATGTATGTGGTTGCCACGGATAATGGAAAGAAAATGGGCTTCCCGTCTAACCTCGCTGACACTGCGGTTCTCAAGATTCATATCAACGACAAGAACGATCCTCCGACATTTGACTCGAGCTCGGTGACTGTCGGTGTAGACGAGAATTCTCCGGTGGGTACGCTTGTGGGTTCTGTTGCCATCTATGCTAAGGACGAGGACAACCTGATCAAGAAAAAGGATACACTCGTTTACTCGCTGACTCCGGTTTCCAAGAATTCAGGAAAGTTCTTCCAAATTGATTCGCTGACAGGTGAAATCACGGTGGCAATGGATTCGCTTGATTACGAGAAGGTTGCTGTGTACCAGGTGAAGGTCCGCGTGACCGATAACAGGGACCCGAAATCTGCCGATGAAATGCTTGTCATTATAAACGTCAACGACGTGAACGAAAAGCCGACGGTTGTGCAGCAGAAGTTCGATGTTGACGAACTGGAACCTGTTGGAACGGTCTTGAACGGAAGCCCCGTCAAGGACGGCGACCTGGATACGGCCAAGGCGTTCAAGAAGCACAAGTATTACGCTGTTGATGGCGATACGGACAAGTTTGCCATCGATTCCCTGACGGGTGAGATTACAACGAAGGAAGTGCTTACCTACAGCAATACGGGTGCAAATGATTACTCCTTGACGGTGCAGGTTGTTGACTATAGCGTGCCGAGCAAGTTGCTTGTGGTCGAAGAGGTGATGCTTATTACCTTGAACGACGTCAACAAGGCTCCTGTCATCGAACCGGATACGTTCGAGATTAAGGAAAATGCTCCGGAATCCACGTTTGTCGGCCAAATCAAGGCTACCGACGACGAAGATCTCCCGTCTCAACTGTTATTTAGCCTTGTGGGATCGTCAAAGGAGTTTGATGTCTCTGAAGACGGTATTATCACCGTGAAGAAGGGCGCGAACATTGACTACGAACGTACCAAGTCCTACACGTTGCAAATCCAGGTTGAAGACCTCAAGGGCTTGACTTCCGTGGGCAAGGTGAAGATTAAGGTGCAGAATGTGCCCGAGGCTCCGGTTATTGAACCCGATACCTTCCACGTGGCCGAAACGGCCGTGGCCAAGACGCTTGTCGGCAAGGCTATCGGCATGGACCAGGAAGATGCGGATTCTCTGCTGACTTTCGCTCTTGTTGGAACGTCGGATGAATTTGATGTGTCCAAGTCGGGCCGCATTTCCGTGAAGAAGAGCGGTGTGCTTGATTATGAAACGACGACTAGCTATGTTCTGGAAATTTACGTGACCGATACGGACAGCATGTCCGATACGGCCCGGTTCCTGATTATCGTGGACGACGTGAACGAGGCTCCGGAAATTGAACCCGCCGAGTTCCATGTGGCTGAAAACTCGCCTGCGAAGACGAAGGTCGGGCGCGTAGTGGCCCACGATGCCGAAGATCCGGATTCTGTGCTGGTGTTCTCGCTTGCCGAGAAATCTAACGAATTCGAGATTTCCTCTTCTGGCCGCATCACCGTGAAGCAGGGCGCGAACCTCGATTACGAAACCAAGAACCGTTACGATTTGAAGGTTTCCGTGACCGATTCGAAGAAAGCTTCTTCTACGGCAATCGTGAAAATCTTTATTGACGATATTCGCGAAATCCCGACGATTGACGACACGACCATCGTCATTCGCGAAGATGCCAAGCCGGATACGACGTTTGCCGAACTTGTTATCAACAACCCCGAGAACGACAAGGTCAAGGTGACTCTCATTACCAAGATCAAGGAATTCGAGGTGTCTGAAAAGGGCGAAATCAAGCTTGTCGATACGCTTGACTACGAAACCAAGAAGAAGTACGAGCTAGTCGTGGTTGTGAAAGGTGAAGACGGTAGCCTCGATACGGCGCATGTGACCATCAAGGTGCAGAACGTTGTCGAAGTTCCCGAAGTCAAGATTACCCGTGCAAGCGACGAGGATTCCCTCTGGCTTGAACCCGATACGATTTACACCCATTCCAAGAAAATCGATTTTGAATGGACTGTCGACAACAAGCTGCAGCCGGATACTACTGTAAAGTTCCCGAAGGACAGCACCTACATTGTCAAGGTCTGCTACGATGATCCGACCAAGGATAGGCCGGGCTGTGATTCTGTCGTCGTCATTGTGGATAATTCTATCCCGAAGGTGACGATTTCGAAGACTGCCGAAGATACGGCTCTCATATCGAACGTGACGATTGTCGAACAGGTTGACGAGAACGACACGAACTTCTATGTGAACCACGAACTGAACGAGGTCCGTATTCACATTAGGGATAATGCGACCAATACGGATTCTACGTTCAACACGAACCTCCGCCTAGATTCCCTGCTGAATATCAAGAGTTCGCTCTCGGATATCAAGAAGGTGTCCAAGAAAAAGAACATTACGATGAAGGATTCCGAATCTGCCGAGAAGACAAAGACATTGGTCAACAACAAGACCTACATAGTGTCTTTTGAAAAGAAGGTAGACGGCAAGGACGTGACGGTGTCTTATAACACCGACAAGAAGGGCAACGTCATCAAGAACGAAGATGGCGATGTCGTGATGACGGTGGCGTACAAGACGGTCGTCGGAGGCAAGGATGTTACGGTTTCGTACCATGTGAACGGCACTACCGGTGAACTGATTGAAAACGACAACGGAGGTTTCTACGAATACTCCTATGAGTTTGACGATAAGTTCGGCGGTCATGTCGGTGTTCGCTACGCTGTGGACAATCAGGGCGAAATTGTCAAGAACGAAGAGGGTAACTATGGCTACCAGGTCAGCTATACTTACAAGAACGTATTTGGCAACGAAGCCACGAAGAATATCTTTATTGTGGTGGACAAGGTTGTTCCGGTAGTCAAGATTACTTCGCCTGAAGACAGGTCCTTTGTGCGTACGAATGGTGTGGAAGTTGAATGGACTGTCGACGGTGTCGTTCAGGATACTCTCGGCATTCAGGGCCTGAAGGTTGGTGTGAACTACATTGTGCGCACTTACCGCGACAAGGCGGGCAACGAAGGTTCGGATACCGTGATTGTGATTATGAAGAATCCGAAAAGCATTGACGCGTATGTCTTAAAGCCGGTCACGACCATCGATGCGGACTCTGTTCAGAAATACTATGGCGACAATCCGCCGAAGAAGGGTCAGTCGTTTATGGTAAGTATGTACAATTCGAAGGAAGACAAGGAAACGAAGATGCTTGTTGGCGGTTCCTTTGGCAAGAAGAAGGGTGATGGCAAGGAACCCTATTCCGGGGTTAACGGTGGCCATCTTGGTCCGACGCTTGTCTTTGACGCTGTGACTCCCCGCTGTGGCGAAAATCCGGCTGCGGGTCTTTGCACCTTGGACGACTTGATTGAACGCGATGGCATGATTTACCTTGATGTCGGTGGCGGCTGGGACCGCGAGAAGGTGACTGTTGACGAGTATGTCAACAAATACTGCTCCTCTGAATTCCGCAAGGCATACAAGGGCGATAGCAAGAAGGCCAACCTGTTCAAGATGAAGTTGCACGTGAATGTCTGGATTTATTCCAACCTGGGCTCTTTCCTGAACAGGTACAACTTTACACAGGAATTGAACGATCCGGACTATATCAACGATGTCGGCGAAGCCAAGATGTTCTTCGAATTGACTCCTGACTTGAACGGCGACGTGGTGACGAAGGAAGGTCGCCTGCTCGGTACGGGCGCCTATATCTTCAAGACCGAGGTCAAGTCGGTTGCCGAACTGCAGTGCAAGCTCCCGGACGAAGATGTCGGTCATACGCGCTATGCCACGGATGAACTGCTCAAGTCGTTCGGCTACAAGAGGCCTGCAACGAAGAAATAAAGGCCTTGCTGCCACAATGAAATTTAGAGCATGCCGGTCGGCATGCTCTTTTTAGTTGTTTTCATCGGTTGCGCTATTGCAATGCGCTTTGAAGTATGCTGTTGGCATGCTCCACTTGCTCTGTCGTGGGGCTAGGCGTATCGCGGAGTGTATAGGGTATCTTGAGGTCGTCCCACTTGTGGATGGCCATGTTGTGGAAGGGGAGCACTTCTACGCGTTCTATGTTCTTGAGCGGGTGGATGAAGTCGGCTAGGGCTTGCAGGTCCTTGTCGCTGTCGGTAAGGCCTGGGACGAGTACGTAGCGCAACCATACGGGTTTGCCCATGCGGGCGAGTCTCTGCGCAAAGTCCAATGTAGGTTGGATGGGCTTGCCGGTGAGCTTCTGGTGAATCTCGGGGTTCATTTCTTTGATATCGAGTAGCACGAGGTCTACGCAGTCAAACCATTCGTCGGGAAGGTTTCCGGCGAGGAATCCTTGTGTGTCGAGCGCCGTGTGCAGGTGCAGTTCGTTCTTTGCCCGCTCAAAGATATCGTGAACGAACTCTGCCTGTACGAGCGGTTCACCGCCGGTGATGGTCAGCCCCCCTGCCATGCGCAGGAACCCGGCGTATTTCGAAATTTCGGCCAGGATGTGGTCGGAATCGGTTGCGTTGCCGTCTTCAAGTTTCCAGGTGTCGGGATTGTGACAGTACAGGCAGCGGAACGGGCAGCCCGTGGTGAACAGCGCAAAACGAACACCGGGACCGTCTGATGCGGCCCCGGTGATGAAAGAGTGTACATAGCCTTTAACAGCCATTTTCGATTAGAAGAAGATGTTGATACCTGCTGTCGTGTAGAACGTGAGCAAGGTGGAATCCATGATTTCCTTCTGTGCTGTACGGGCGGGAATCAACAGGTTGGTGAAACTCTGTACGACACGGATGTTGAAATGAACGTAGCGGCTGAACATGTAGCCGAAATCAACTGCTCCGCCTACTTCGGCTCCAGAAGTGGCGATGGTGTTGTCGTAATGCTTGTCGTTACCCACATCGATGTTCATGTCGAATTCCGAGGAACCCGTGAGCTTGAGGCCAATGTTGAGGCCGAGGCCGAGGTACAGGTTGTAGTCCTCGAGAACATACCGCGCGATAATCGGAATGTCGAACATCATGATATCGATGGAGGCTTCGTTCGTACCGTAGTCGGTATTTTGCTCGTAAAGGTAGCGGCGGAAGTTAAACGTGAGTTCCGGAACGATGAACAAGTCCTTGATGCCTAGGGGCATCTTGACCATGAGGCCGCCACCTGCTTGCCAGCCCAGTCCCCATCCATCGGAATTGCTCCCGAAGAACGTATTCGTACCGCCTTGGACGCGAACGCCGAGCATGATAGAACGGGCGAAGCCTTCCGTACGCTGACGGTTGATTTCGGCCTTGGACGTAGCCTCGTTCTTGTAACGGGCGTATGCCTGTGCGTAGTCTGCATCGTTTGCGAATTCGCTGTCATCTCCACCGTCGTAGGAACTGGTTTTAGCAGGTCTACTGCGGCTATCGGAATCACCACCAATCCAATCATTCGAATCGTCGTCCTGTGCAAAGACGGCTCCAGAAAACGCGAAAATAAAAGCACAAATCAGGGAAAGTGTTTTCGTTTTCATACTTGAATTATAACAATATTAATTGTAAACAACGCTCCTCTAAAAATATCTTCAAAAATTAGCGTTGAGAAAATATATTGGTAATTTGTTTTTTACGAAAAATGTGCGAAAAACGGGCCTTTTGAGCCCGCCAGTAGTTTCATGAATAAATTAGAATTGGTAAAAAATGCCGAAAGAAGCGTTAAAAGGCCATAAATCGGAATCAAACAGCGTGGACTCCGCCAAATTGTCCTCGTCTACGAGGTTGGTGAAATACTGCACGATGCGGAAATCGAACCCGAAATGCCCATTGAAAATGTAACCGAAATCGACAACGGCACCCAGTTCTACACCATTTGTGGGGATAGTCTTGTCGCGTTTGTCTTTCTGCATTTTCCCGTCAATCTTCGTTTCTTGCCGGAATTCGGAGAATCCGGAGAGCTTGAGGCCCAAATCTCCACCAATGCCGAAGAAGAATCCGTCGTCTTCGCCGATATAGCGGAGCATGAACGGGATTTCGAACATGTACATTTCGACGTAGGCTTCGTTCTCGCTGATTTCCGTGGTTTCTTCGTGCAGGTAGCGGCGGTAGCTGAAATCCAGCGCCGTCATTAGCCTAAGAGTCTGGGCGCCGAACGGAATCCTGACGAACAACCCAAAGTTGCCGAGATAGCCGGGGTTCCAGGTGTCGGACTTGTCCCCGAAAAGCAGGTTTACGCCGCCGCCCAGGCGGAACCCTACGTTGATGGAGGTATAGAAGCCTTCCTTGCGGGCGCGGTAAATTTCCCGGTTCTCGTTTACGTACAAGGCGTCGGAGTCCTCGTTATAAGTGACGGATTTCTTGGGGGCCGTAGAATCGGCGGTGCCGTCTGCACAGTCCGGATTGGCTGAATCGGCCGGAGTGCAATCTTCTTTGTCTTCACTGCTTGCGGCCTCACTTTGCTGTGTGTTGCCTTGCCTTGTCTGGAAGGTGGTCTCGCCACATCCGTCACCGATGCAGTCCGGGTTGGGCTCGTTGTTCCCGTCGTTCAGTTCGGTCCTGCCGCCATTCTGGGAGGCAATCCATGCAGAATCGACATCGGTCTCATAAGTGTTTTGACCGAATGATGTGATGCTCATCAACAAAAAGATGACTGTGAATATGTGGAGTCTTGATAACATGTTATAAAAATAGTTTTAATTCTTTTTATTAGTGCGGTGTAGGGGTGCTTTTTTATATGCTATTATGGAATATAATTAAGGAATGATGGCTTTTATGATGCTTTTTTTTGAAAAAAAAGACTGTTTTGACCTAAAAATGTTTGCCCCCTGTAGCTTTTTTTCCGAATTTCAGAAAAAGATTGAAACGTATTCTTGGGATACTCTTGTGAAAAAAAAGATGTTGCCAACAATTTTTATTGTTGTTGTTTACAACAAAAACTATTTGTAACAATGTTTAGCGATATTTCCGTTTTATATTTTTTTTGTAAAGGTTACTTGTAATTAGGAGGCCTTCCATGTTGATATTTTTTAAGAAAAACATGATGCTCAAGATCGCTTGTCTTGCGGTTTGCGGGCTCGCTTTCTTCTTGATCGCCTGTGACAACGTTTCCAGTGATGCCTCTGCCATCACCGTTGCCGCGGGGTCGAGTGATTTCTCAGCGTCAGAGAGTTCCTCTTCTACGGAATTTGCTGTTTCAAGTTCCTCGAAAAAGATTTTTAATCCGGATGAATATGGTTCCTGCAACAAGGCTCGTGAGGGGCGATATTTGGATTATGAGTATTCTGTAGTGACGGATGAGATGCATGGAATTTATGAAACCCGCCATCAGTATTACCTGTGTAAGAAAGGAAAATGGGAGGATAATCATTCAATATCTGATGCAGCTGATATTATCTTTATTGCTTCAGAAAGTTTTCCGAAATGCAATGATGACAATGAAGGCCTTGTTGATTCATTCGTTGTTTCTACTCAAACCGTTTATCGTGCCCCGTTGTTCACCTACACCAGATACTTCAGGTGCGAACAAGGTGACTGGATTTCAAGAAACGTGTTGGCTACTTGCGATATAGCTGGAAAGGTTGAAGGCGATACTTGCATAAGAAACGGTATGAAATTGGATGATGGTTCAATGTCTTATGCCCCGACCACATATTTCTATGCAGGTGACGGGACCTGGAACGCCCTTACTTGTTCCGCTGCCATGATGGAAAAATGCAATTCCGAAAACTTTGGACAATACGAAATGGTCTCTTGGGGCAATGACACCTATAGGGACACGATATATTGTAAATGCGATTTTGCTGGATGGGAAAGTGTGGAGAAATACTCTTACGATCGTTTTGCTGTTGAAAATTCTTTTGACCCCAATGAGTTTAGGGCTTGCGACAAAACGTTGGAAATTGACGGCAAGTACATAAGGAAGGAATACGATAAGACCTGCGAATATTTTATCTACGGGGACAATTGTGACAAAGCCTCAAAATCGGTTTATTACAAGTGCGAGAATGGTAAATGGTCGATAGTTTCTGATATGGTTTACGGGTATGATGCTCCGGACAGCATTTGGATTCCTTCTATAGCAGATGTGGGTGAACGATTCCTTTACGATTTCCTGAAATGCAATGTAGGGAACGAGGGCGCGGTTGATTCTTTGCTGAATCCGGATTCTAAACTTGGTGCTTACGATTACTACAGATGCGAACAGGGCTCTTGGACGCAAAGGAGCCAGTCGCTGACTTGCGATACCGCCGGAGTCTCTGTGGGCGACACTTGCAAAAAAGCGCCATTTGTTGGAGCCTCCATGGAAATGTATATCTATGCGGGGAACGGAATATGGGAAGAATCGTCTAAGTTTCATTCTGCCTTGCCGTCAAAGACGTGTACAATCGAAGAAGAGAATTCGTATGTGACGCTGGTCGACACAATCATAAAGGTGGGCGCAACGCCCGCATACGAGACTTCTTACTACCACTGCGAAACCAATGAGTGGAAACGAGTCGATTGCCTTGCACCGGAAGCGGCGTGCACCAGCGACGCTGAAGGAAAAATAGATTCCACGAAAGGGCTCTTGCCTCTCGAGGCCCGAACCCAAGAAGTCAATTCCATGACCTGTCATTTTACGTGCAATGCCGGCAAGTGGAATAGAACTGACAATTAAGGATGTTCGCGATTTTATATTTGAATGATACGAGAAAAAGTGATTGACCCTTTTTAAGGACTTCTCGCCCCGGGATTGCAAGCCGCTCTCCCGGGCTTTTTCTATTTTTGTTCCCGAAAAAACTATAAAGCTATGAGCTTTGAGATTGCGCTCATTGCTCACTGCTCACTGCTGAGGACTATCATGGCAAAGTACAATCCGCAAGAGATCGAAACCAAGTGGCAAGCCTACTGGGAAGAACATCAAACTTTCAAGACTGGCGAAGATAAGTCCAAGCCCAAGTATTACTGCCTGGACATGTTCCCGTACCCCAGTGGCGCTGGCCTCCATGTGGGTCACCCCGAAGGTTACACCGCAACAGATATCATCTGCCGCTACAAGCGCAGCCGCGGTTTCAATGTGCTCCACCCGATGGGTTGGGACGCTTTCGGTCTCCCTGCCGAACAGTACGCTATCCAGACCGGTACGCATCCGGCTATTACGACCAAGAAGAACTGCGACAATTTCCGCCGCCAGATCAAGCGCCTTGGCCTTTCTTATGACTGGAACAAGGAAGTCAACACCACCGACCCGAAGTACTACAAGTGGACGCAGTGGATTTTCAAGCGCCTTTACGGTACCTGGTTCGATGAAGACCAGCAGAAGGGCCGCCCCATTGAAGAACTCCCGATTCCTGCCGATGTGGAAGCCAAGGGTGCTGCCGAAGTCCGCAAGTACAAGGACGGCAAGCGTCTCGCTTACTACGCCGACGCTCAGGTGTGGTGGTGCAAGCACTGCAAGATTGTGTGCGCTAACGAAGAAGTCTTGAACGACGGTTCTCACGAAAAGTGCGGCACCAAGGAAGTGGAACGCCGTAACCTCAAGCAGTGGCTCATGCGCATTCCGCTGTACGGCGACCGCCTGCTGAAGGGCCTCGACAAGCTCGACTGGCCGCAGGGCGTGAAGGACATGCAGAAGAACTGGATCGGCAAGAGCTTCGGTGCCGAAGTGGATTTCCCCATTGCTGATGCCGAAGGCAAGCCGACCGACAAGAACCTCCGCGTCTACACGACCCGTTGCGATACGCTGTTCGGTGCGACCTATATGGTGGTGGCTCCGGAACACGCTATGGTGCCGGAACTCACGACTGCCGAACAGAAGGCCGCCGTGGAAGAATACGTGCACGCCGCTGCTCTCAAGAGCGACCTCGACCGTACGGAACTCGCCAAGGAAAAGACCGGCGTGTTCACCGGTTCCTATGCCGTGAACCCGCTCACCGGCACGAAGATTCCGGTGTGGGTTGCCGACTACGTTCTGACCGGCTACGGCACGGGCGCTATCATGGCTGTGCCTGCTCACGATACCCGTGACTTCGACTTTGCGAAGAAGTTTAACCTGCCCGTCATCTGCATCATGGAACCCGATGCAAGCTGCCCCGAAGACGTGAAGCCTCTCGTGCTCAAGGGCGAAGCCTGCTGGGCTGCCGATGGCACCTACATCAACAGCGAAAATGCAACCCTTTGCCTGAACGGCCTCAACAAGAAGCAGGGTATCGCCAAGGTCATCGAATGGCTCGAAGCCAACAAGATCGGTA
>Ga0310690_10000628_pt1 | contig 72470 bp, 57 predicted proteins | sample AusTroGonzalo_MG_2_FD_207661 | JGI IMG/M metagenome (GOLD analysis project Ga0310690, IMG submission 207661) | Bovine rumen microbial communities from tropical cattle in Woodstock, Queensland, Australia - Gonzalo_04 (v2) (version 2) | ecosystem: Host-associated > Mammals > Digestive system >...
CTCCTAACATCTCTTTTGCCAATTCGTTGCAAGGATTTTGTAAGGTACTATAATCGTTGTTTAGCACATTTGCATACTGCGTAGCGGGATTCGTCATTTGTCCTGATTCAACGTTTACCAAGTAAGATTCAATATACAATTGTGTGCCATCTTTGGTAATTGTCGATACACAAATATATTGTGCACCTGTCATTTCACCGACTTTCTTACGTTGGTTGTCATCCACCATACCGGATTGTTGGAAGCCTAACTCTTTAAGCATCTGATCTACATCCGTACGGGTCAGTACTTGGAAGTTTGACTGCCAGCCAAATGCCTTACGCAACTCGCCACGTACCATGTTCAACTCAATAGGACGACAAGCGTCTGAACCTTCTGCTACACGCGGTTGTAACAGCGCCATTTTCATTTCTTCTGCTCTTGCAATCATGCCAAGCATGCAGAATAGAATAATTAATAGTTTTCTCATTGTTGTTATTGATTTAATTATACAAAAAGTGTGAACTTCTGTTGTTATATTGGTTCTTTCGGGCTTGGACTCCCACTTCATCCAATATATGCAGAAAGCTCACACTTATCGTGCGAGCATTCGCATTATTTCGGAATGAAGTTTTCAAAGTGTCCAAGTTTGAAAGAATCCTAATAAAGCAAATGCTTATTTAGCGCTCGCTTGCGCCTATATTTTTCTATGTTACCCTATTTTACGTCTTGGGCAGCTGACGGTATTAGTCTCACGACCTTTGCGGCTGCAAAGGTACACAAAAAAAATGACATACGCAAATTTTATGTCATTTTTCTTCAATTTTACAACCTTTTTCGGATATATGCAAGAAAAAAAGTGAAGTTTTTCTTGCACAATTCAAAAAAAAGCAGTAATTTTGCAGCGAATTTTAAATGTAATGGTCATTTCGGAAATGGCGATTGCAAAATATTGAGCCTATGAAATTCGTTGACAGAACAAGGGAAACAGCGTCGCTACAAACGATTCAAAAACAATCTCTGGAGCACGCACAATTCACCATACTGACAGGAAGAAGACGTATCGGAAAGACGTCATTGGTTTTTCATGCGTACAAGGATATACCGTTCTTGTATTTCTTCGTGAGCAAGAAATCGGAGAGCGAGTTATGCGCGGCCTATCAGCAAGAGATATCGGCTAAGTTAGGCATTCCGATGTTGGGTAGGGTAATGCGATTTGCAGATATCTTCGAATATATCATTCAGTTATCGAAACATCAGCCGATTACGGTGTTTATTGACGAGTTTCAGGAATTTATGCGCATCAATGCTTCTGTGTATAGCGATATGCAGCGGATTTGGGACATCAACAAAGAAGAGGCGCATATCAACCTTATCGTAGGCGGTTCGGTGCAGACGATGATTCACCAGATTTTTGAAAACAAGAAGGAACCGCTGTATAATCGCCAGACATCGATGATTCGGCTCAAGAAGTTCCCGCCGTCTATCTTGAAAGAGATATTGGCAAGTCACAATCCGGATTACACGCCAGACGATTTGTTAGCATTGTATAGTTTCACGGGTGGCGTAGCCAAATACGTGGAGTTGCTGATGGACAACGGTGCGACTACGCGGGAGAAGATGATTGAGGCGATTATTCAACCGGATTCGGTCTTCCTTTCCGAAGGCAAAAACCTGCTGATTGAGGAATTCGGCAAGGACTACGGGGTCTATTTCTCTATCTTGACAGCTATCGCGTCCGGTCATTCGCAGCGGAGTCAGATTGAAGATATCATCGGCAAGGAGATAGGCGGATACCTTACGATGTTGGAAGACACCTACGGCTTGATCACTAAATACAAACCGCTCTTTGCGACCACAAACAGCAATATCCGTTATCGTTTGGATGACAATTTCCTGATTTTCTGGTTCCGGTTTGTCTTCAAATATAACTACATGTTGGAGATCGATGCTTTCGAGGCTTTACGGCAGATTATTCGGCGCGACTACGAGACGTTCTCCGGCAAGATGTTGGAAAACTACTTCAAAGAGAAATTGGCAGAAGAACAGCAATTCACGCAAATCGACAATTGGTGGAGTAGAAATAGTGAGGTTGAGATTGATATCATCGCCATTAATGAACTGACCAAACAAGCCGCTTTCTACGAAGTCAAACGTCAGGCGAAAGAACTTGACTCCTCTGCTTTGGAGGCACATGTAAGTGAGTTTCTGATTGCAACGCGTCAACTCAAGAAATACACAATCTTTCATCAAGGCTTGTCAATGCAGGACATGTAATACATGTTGTACCTTTGCAGGCGAATTGTGAAAAGGCGAGTGATTCGCCCTATGGAAACGAGTACTAAATAATACACATATGATAGACCAAATTATCGATTTCAACCGCTCTTTCGTAGCGCAAAAAGGCTACGAGCAGTACATCACCGACAAGTACCCCGATAAGAAACTGGCGGTACTCACCTGCATGGATACGCGTTTGACGGAGCTCCTTCCTGCTGCGCTTGGTCTGAGGAACGGTGACGCGAAGATCATCAAGAACGCCGGCGGACTCATCATCACGCCTTTCGACTCCGCGATGCGCAGTCTGATAGTAGCCATCTACGAACTGGGTGTGGAGGAGATCATGGTGGTGGCTCACTCTCAATGCGGTGCCTGTCACATGAGTTATGCGCATTTTCACCACGTCATGAAGGCGCGCGGTATCAAGGATGAGACGCTGGACACCATTCGCGAGTGCGGCATCGACCTCAATCATTGGCTCGAAGGCTTCCGCGATACCGAGACCTCTGTTCGCAAGACGGTTAAGACCATCCAGACTCATCCGCTCATCCCGAAAGACATCATCGTCCGTGGTTTTATCATCGACTCCGTAACCGGAGAATTACAGGAAATCGCATAGTATCCCGGTTCACCGTTCTTCCTCCAAGAGCCACTCGATGGAATGACGGTAAATCTTGTCAAATTCCATTACTGCTTCGAGGGGGAAGCCGAAGATGAGCGTACTCGTCGTCGGGGATTTATATCCGATGGCGGCAGGACAGCGCATGTCTTCGTAGGTAGCGAGAGGAACAGCAAGCGTGTCGGAGGCTTTCAGTCCTTCGGGATGGGGTGTGAAGAGTTGTTGTTCGTTGGGCTCGAGCATCAACTGGCACATGCGGTGGCGTTTGCCGGTGATCCGTCCGCTGCGTGTAGCCTGTGCGGCGTAGTACTGCGTGTGGAGATGCTGTTTGAGCCATTCGGAGTCGATGGCACTCACATGATCGGAACTGATGAGCAGTTTGCCTCCCTGATTCAGATAGTCGGTTAATAGCGCGCGTGTTTGTTCGCGGAGCGGCTGCCGCTGGCGGCCGCAAATAAAATCTAATAAGACCGGCTTCGCCTGATAGACCGTTTCACTGACAGACCGTTTCACTGACAGACCGGCTACGCCTGACAGATAGCCTTCGGTGCAGGAGATGTAGCTGATTTTCATTTTACGGAGGACATGTCCGTGCTGAGCACACCAGTCGTGGGTGTTGCCTACGGTGAACTGCCCTGCGTGGTCGCGATAGCAGGCACCCCATCCGCAGTTGTCGTCATTCGTCCATTGGCTGGTGCGGCGGAAGTCCCACTGCTGACCGATATAGGCGCAGGAGAAGTAGTCCTCGCAAGCAAATGTGCCCGGCACAATACCGGCGTATGTGCTGTCAGCAAACCAGTCGGGGCCGTAGGAGTCGTTGAAAGCATCAACGACAAGTACGATCTGGTCATTTACGATTTGGTCATTTATTTGGTCAGAGAGGTAGGCACTGATGATGGGGGAGGGGAGGCTGAGACCGCCGTCGTTGCCTGCAACCACATAGTAGTTATACTTGATGCCGCGTTTGAGTTCGAGCTGAACCTGCGTCTTCCTATCCACTTGCTGCACATCCCATTCGCCGTCGTTTTGCTGCACATAGACCATGTAATAGGTCGGTGCGGCAGAGGGTTCGAGTGTGTCCAGTTCGGCCTTCCACCGGAGCAGTCCGTCACTGTTGATAGCCAGGTCTTTGACGGGCAGCGGTTGCACCACGGCGGACTTGCCGGCGAGTGCACGGAGGATCCCTTTATACACGGCACGCGAAGCTGCGAAACGGAATTGCGGGTTCAGTCCGTAGCGCATGTCTGCCATGTTCTTATGGCTGAGCAGTTCGAGGATGAGGCTGGGCACAACGGGCACCCGGGTTTCGCAGTAGTTGGCTTCGCGCAGTTGTCGTCTTGTCCATGCGGGATCCCAATGCGTGAGGTCGTTGGTGACCTGTGTCTGAATCCAGTCTGCGATATTCCGGCTGACCTGCTCGCGGTCTCTGTTATCGCGCAAGCGTGTGTTGCCGTCGTCATCCTTGGCGGTGTAGATGACGAGTGTGCCGACGAGTGTACTGTCGTCTCCGCTGTCCATGCCATCCGTATGAAAAGCGAGGCAGAGATCAATGGGCACGTCGAGCGAATTGACCCACATCGCACGACATTTCATATCATCCTTGTACTCGTCTCCTTCGTACAGATCCCATAGGGTGGAGTCCGCTCCTTGCTCGATGAGCCAGTACCGTGCCCCTTCCGTCCAACGTGGCATGCCGGAGACACCGAGGTCTTGTTGCTCCAGTCCTGCGCGCGGCATATAGACCGTAGCGCCGGCGTTCTCAAGCATCTGCCGGATCAGGCGTACGTACTCCTGGCTATAGAGGTCTTCGACGGTAGTCCAAAGGGTAGCGCGCTGCCAAATCCATTCGTTGCGGTCACGGTTGAAATAGAGTCCGTGGCTGGGGTAGAGGGCAATGTTATGTTCTGTCAAGTCTTTCTGTTTACCGGCGGGCATAATACCCTTCGCGCAATCGGTGACGAGGGTCTCTATGTTCGTTTTACCGGCGATGATGGTTACTTTGCCTTTCTCGTGTCCGAGTACCCATCGGCTGACCTTGCGCTTGATGTCTTTGATCCTCTCCGGTGTCCAGCGTACATCTTTGAAGACGGCATTGGTGCGCACGGTAACGGTGTTGCGGTTAACGCGCAGGTTCTTGACCCGTACGGGCGATGCCCACAGCGGAGAATAACCCGTATAGACGGTTAGGGAGTCACCCAGTTCCTGCATGGTGACGGAAGCGTATATAGGAGTACAGAGTATCGAAAACAAGATACAGAGTATGATGTATTTCAAATTTATAATTTCAAATTTATATTTTTTCATTTCAATTTTCTATTAGCAGGTCGAACTCGGAATCCGGTTTTGCGTAACTGCTCCAGCAGTCCTTTGTCTCCGCCGAGGTAGATGGCATTGAGCGTGATGAACGCACCGCCTTTTTTGAGGTGCGGTGTCAGCCTTTTTGCCCATTGTACGTTGCGCTGGCTATAGACCTTATAATCGGAGAACGAGATAGAAGTGGTGTTGTCCGGCCCTTCAATCTGGTACGCTATATCGCTCAATCGGCCGTTGAGGTACATGGTTTTGAGCGTACGCTCCTGTTTGACTTCGTTCTCCGGATATTCAATCACTTTGAGCAACTCTTTGCACTGCCATTCGAAGGGTTCGCGGTCAAAGAGCATATACATGGTTTCGCCTATATTGTCCAGTCCGATGACGGGTATATTGCGCTCGGCGGCGACGTTCTCAAAGAAACTCTCCATCGACCGCTGCTCATCGTAACCCAGCCATTGGCGCATCAGTTCGGTGCGGAACATCTCCGTCAGGTACGCCGGTTTCATGCGGCATAGTTGATCCAGCCCCATGTTCAAATTAACCCGCAGCGCATTGTCGATGTACTGATACTCGCTTTCGCTGTAGAAATTACTCAGTCGTACGCTGTCCGGTAGCACCGCCGCTTGCCGCAGAGCAGCCAACGCTTCGTAGTCCTGCATGGCAAACTCGGTGATTACTTTGTCGCATTTGGCGAAACACTTGAACACATTGGGAATTGTGTCCAGGAACTGCATATCCACCAAGCGGTTCGTAGCCAAAATATACGATTTGCTGCTTGCTCCGTTTCCGCTGATCTCGTAGAGTACTTGGGCATGTAGTAAAGGTGAAAGGTGAAAGGTGATAGGTGATAGTAATAATACCATAACCCATAACCTGTAACCCATAACCCGTAACCTATAACCCATAACCTTTACCATTACTTAAATCGTGTGATCATATTATACGCTTGATAGATACCGAGTTCACCGGCTTTGCTCAAATCCTCCAGCCCTTTCTCGTTCTCGCCGGTATAGATGTACGTCAGACCTCTGTTGAAATACGCTTCGGCGAAATCGTTGTCCAGTTGGATCGCGCGGGTGTAATAGTCGATGGCGTCCTTCCACTCGTGTTGCGCGCAGAGGATATTGGCTTTGTTATAGAGCGCAAAGACAAAGTCCGGTTGCAGTCTTATCACCTGATCGTAGTCGCGCAGCATGATATCAAAATCCATATTCGCCGTGGCTTCTTGTTCGCCCGTAGCACGTCTGTACTCGAGCAGACGATACCGCCAGTTCGCGCGGCAGAAAGTGAGGATGGTGGACAATTGATAGTTGAAAGATGATAGTTGCAGCGCTTTGGTGCAGTCATCGATAGCGCTGGCGTAGTCCTGCACGATAGCAAATTCAATCGCACGCGCAAAGCACAGTCGTGCCAAGGTCGGCTCGTCGATGAAGTCGGCATTAACTATGGCATCTATTTGCTGCGAGAGACGGGTGATCTCCGAGAAATGGAAGTCCACCATCTCTGCCGTGAGGGCGATTTCTTGTCCGGTGAAGCGTAGGGCGGCGGGGAGCATCTCGCTCTTATTGAGATTGTCCACCAACGCATGGTAGTAGTTTGTGCGACGCAGGCTCAAGTCCTGGCTGTAATAACTGAGTACGATATTCGGTTCGTTGACGACATCTTGATGGCGTTTCTGCACCGTTCCTCGTGTCTGCGAGTCGTATTTCTGTTCCTCTTCGGGCAGTTCGTTCTGGTTTTGTGCCGCGCTGGAGGAGAACTCCTTACGCCGGTCTTTCTTCTGCGGCTGTGCGTCGGCGATGAGCAGGTCGGTCTTCGGCTGCGTTGCCTGCTGTGCTTGAATCTCGTCTTTGCGCTGCTCCAAGTCATGCGCTTTCTGACGATACTTGAACGCCGCTTTGGCGTTTCCCTGCTTGTCTTTTGCCTGTGCGGCGGTGTAGTAGGCAGGCAGGAAATACGGATAACGTGCAATAAGGGTGTCCATATCTGCTACAACGGCTTTCCACTGCTTGAGTTGCATCTGTACTAATCCGCGTTGGTAACGCATCTCGGTGCGTTCCGGCGCCAGGTTAATGGCGGTGTTCAAGTCTTCCAATGCACGGTTGTAGTCACCTACTTCCTGCCGCATGACGCCGCGGTTGTAATAGCAATCCGCATCGCGTGGCGCAATCTTCACCGCCTGGTCGTAGTCGGATAACGCACCGCGGTAGTTATGCCGATGGTAATGAATGATACCTCGGTTGATATAGTCGCCCGCCCATTTGGAGCCCAGGTTGATCGCTTGCGTGAGTTGCACGTACGCCTCGTCTTCGCGTTGGAGCATCATGTTCGTGACACCCAAAGCCGACCAAACGGCAGGATTCATCTTGTCATATTTGGAGGCTTGCTCGAAGGCTTCCAATGCCGTCAATGTATCCTTTTTAAGGATACAAATGCGTCCTTTCTCGCTCCAAACAGTAGCAGCTTGCGGTTCGCGGCGCAACATCTGCTCGATGTCCTCCAACGCCTCATCGTAGTGCTCCATGCGCGCCCGCGTATCCGCACGCAAAATCATATAGGTGCGGTTCTCTGGCGAGAAGAGCAGGGCTTCCGTGTAGTCTTTCTCGGCTTCCTCCAGACGATTGAGTTGCAGATAGATAAATCCGCGCGCATAGTAGCAACCCGGCGAGAAGGGGTTCCGCTCGATGGCGGCGTTGCAGTCATTCAGGGCACCCTGGTAGTCCTCCAACTGAATCTTCGCTATCGCTCTGTAGAAATACGGTTCGCTTAGGTATGGTTTGAGACGGATAACTTGGTTGAAATACTGGATAGACAGCACATAGTCCTCGAAATACAAGGCGTTGCGCCCGATCGCAGTGATGCGGTCGGTGTTAAATTGCGCGAAGGCGGGAGTACAGAGTACAGAATACAGAGTACAGACTATAAATGCTATTTTCCTATAACCTTTCACCTTTATTTACATCCTTCATCGGGGTCAAACCATGCAGGTACATCGAACTGCTCCTCCGGGCTGTAGCCCAATTCGGGATCGGCATATACTTTCTGCATGTAGATGGCACTGATCGGCAGCGCCATGGCTGCTCCTTGCCCTTCGCGTAAGTTGTCAAAATGGATACCACGGTCTTCGCCGCCGACCCATGCGCCGTTGACGAGCGAAGGCGTGAAGCACATGAACCATCCGTCGGAGTTGTTGTTCGTCGTTCCTGTCTTACCGCCCATCGGAGCCGTGATGCCGTATTTGAATCGCACGCGCACGCCTGTACCGTGATCAAGAACCTCGCGTAGCATATAAATCATCTTGTACGCCGTTGTCTCACTGATGATCTCATGCGTGCGCGGCGTAAAGGTGCTGATGACGTTGCCGTTGCTGTCCTCTATTCGGGTGACATAGAGCGGCTCGGTACGGATTCCTTTGTTGGCAAACGTGGTGTAAGCATCTACCATCTCTTCTACACTCACTTCGCATGGTCCGAGACAGAGCGAGATGACGGGGTCTAACTGTCCTTGAATACCGAACGACCGCATCATCTTGACGAGCTGTTCCGGCGTGAAGAGTGACATCAGGTACGCGGACATCCAGTTGGACGAAACGCGCAGTCCCCATGCCAACGTGACGGTGTCGCCGATGTTGTCCTCATGCGTGTCGCGCGGCGCCCATACATCGCCGTTGGGAAGTACCACATTAATGGAGTCATATACCCAAGTCTCGCACGGCCACATGCCCTCATCCATGGCCAGTGTATAGAGATAGGGCTTGACGGTTGAACCCACTTGCCGGTGTCCTTTGGTACACATATCGTACTGGAAATGTGCGAAGTTAGGTCCGCCTACATAAGCCTTGACGTGGCCTGTCAGCGGATCCATGGACATGAATCCGCAGCGGAGGTAACTCTTCTGCCATTTGATGGAGTCGTACGGCGTCATGACGGTGTCCACCATGCCTCGTTCGTATGTGAAGACTTGCATCTCGCGCGGCTCCTTAAACGACCGCATGATCGAATCATGGCTGTAACCGGCGCGTCGCATGTTACGGTATCGATCCGTCTGTTTCATCGAGCGGTTCATGATACCGTCCACTTCCTCTTTGGTGAGGGACGAAGAGAACGGAGCGGTCTTCTTGCGTTTGAGTTCCTTGAAGAACGTCTTCTGCTGTTCCTGCATATGCTCGCTCACTGCCTCTTCGGCGTATCGTTGCATACGCGAGTCGATGGTTGTGTAAATCTTCAGGCCGTCCTGGTAAATGTCATATTTGCTGCCGTCGGGCTTTTTGTTCTTCTCGCAAAAACCGTATAGCGGGTTGTTGTCCCACTGCCATTTGTCGATGTCATACTGCTGTTTGTTCCATTCGTAGTAGTCGCTCTGGCTGGGCTCTTTGGCGGTCAGCACGCCTCGCAGGTACTCGCGGAAATACGGCGCGATGCCTTGCTTGTGATCGACGGAATGGTATCGCAGTTCCAACGGAATAGCGGCTACCGAGTCGCGTGTTGCCTCATCAATATAGCTGTATTTGGTCATTTGTCCCAACACGGTGTTGCGGCGGTTCGTAGCGCGTTCCGGATGACGGACAGGATTATACAGAGACGGGTTCTTACACATGCCGACCAACATAGCAGCCTGCTCCAGTTTCAACTCGCTCGGTGTGGTGGAGAAATACACCTGCGAAGCCGACTGGATACCGACGGCGTTATAGAGAAAGTCGAACTGGTTGAGGTACATGAGCAATATCTCATCTTTGCTATAGAGCCGTTCCAGCTTGGTGGCAATGACCCATTCAATCGGTTTCTGCATGGCGCGCTCGAAGATATTGTTCGCGCGCGGAGACCATAATTGCTTCGCTAATTGTTGCGTCAGCGTACTACCTCCACCGGCGCGACCGAGTTTGAGAATCGCGCGCAACATGGACTTCAAATCCACACCCGTATGACTGTAGAATCGGGCATCTTCGGTGGCAATGAGGGCATTGATCACGTTTGGCGACAAATCTGTATATTGCACGCCTACGCGGTTTTCGTAGCGGTAATAACGCCCCAAAGACTGCATGTCTGACGAAATAATTTCGCTTGCGAACGTATTCTTCGGGTTTCGCAACTCCTCCAACGGCGGCAAATAGCCCAACGCACCTTTGGTGATGAGCCACATTACCAGCCATACGACCAGAATACCTCCCAAAAAGAGGCTCCAAAACCAAATCAAAAACGGTTTATACCATTGTTTTGTATTCATAGCATCAAGTCTTCAATTATCGTGTTCAATATATGTATTCCTTGTTGTGTGGCTACAATGCGCCCGTCTTCTGTCTCTTTTAGCAGGCGTAGTTCGATATAATTGCTTACATCGCCATGCAGCATTTCTTTGGGCACACCTTTGTTCGTGCGCAACCCAAGCATAACGCGTTCGTTATACAGATCTGTCTCCGTCAGTGTTTCGCTTTCGCGCACTAATGTGCCCTTTTTAATACCCTGTATATATTCCTCCAAGTTGGCAGGGTTCCAACTCCGTATTTTTCCTATATAACTATGCGCGCCCGCGCCTACGCCTATATAAGGAGTGCCCGCCCAGTAACTGCTGTTATGCTTTGACTCGTAACCCGGCAGTGCGAAATTGCTCACTTCGTAGTGTACATACCCGTCTTTTTTGAGCCGCTTGCATAGCAAATCATACATCTCGTTCTCTGTGTCTTCGTCAACGGGCTCAATGGCGCCCGTGTTGCGTTGGAGCGTAAGAAGTGTACCCTCTTCGTACATTAATCCATAGGTCGATATATGCTGCACTCCCAGGCGTTGAACGAGCGCGAGATCAGCAGCCCATAGGTGTTTGTTCTGCGTAGGGATCGCATAAATGAGGTCAATGGAGATGTTGTCGAACCCGACTTTCTGCGCCATGCGTACCGCATCGATGGCTTGCATTGTGTTGTGACGGCGGCCGAGCAGTTCCAACAAGTGGTCTTTGAGCGACTGAACGCCGATAGACAAACGGTTGACACCTATCTGGCGTAATGCCGAAAGGTACGCTTCTGTCACATCTCCGGGATTAACCTCCATCGTGATCTCTTCTGCATCTTGCGTGCCAATGGCTTCCAGAATACGCCGTATATCAAAAGCGTCCAGCGTACTCGGGGTTCCGCCGCCGATATAGATTGTGCGAATCGGTTCGCCGGCTTCATCCTTGCGCTTCGCGATCTCTCGCAGCAACATCTCCATGTACTCCTTCCGGCGTGGCAACATCGTCGTCGAGAAGAAATCGCAGTATATACAGCGACTCTTGCAAAACGGTATATGTACGTACACTCCTGCCATTTAGCTATCCTTTTTCCAAAATACAGTTCCTACTAACTCATCCGGCAGATATTGTTGTGCTACCCAATGTCCGGGAAAATCGTGCGGGTACTTGTATCCGTCGGAATATCCCAGATCTTTCATCAGACTCGTCGGAGCGTTGCGCAGGTGTAAGGGCACTGGCAGGTTTCCTGTCTCGCGTACTTTAGCCAATGCTTCGTCGATCGCCAGATATGCCGAGTTGTCCTTCTTGCAGGTAGCCAGATAAATAGTCGTTTCCGCCAACGGGATTCGTCCTTCCGGCCAGCCTATTTTATTCACAACATCAAAGCATGTGTTCGCTAACAACATCGCGTTCGGATTTGCCAAGCCGATATCTTCGCTTGCAGAAATGACAAGCCGGCGGGCAATGAACTTGGGGTCTTCGCCGCCTTCAATCATTCGCGCCAGCCAGTAAATGGCCGCTTGCGGGTCACTGCCGCGAATGGATTTGATGAACGCCGAAATGATGTCGTAGTGCATCTCGCCGTCTTTGTCGTACGCCACGGGATTTTGCTGCAACTGCTTCGTGACCGTCTCGTTGTCTATCACTTTGACGCCGCTATTGCTTACCAGTTCAATGATATTGAGCAACTTGCGTGCGTCGCCGCCGCTATATCGCAAAATCGCTTCTGTGTCCTTTACTTCCAGCCCCAGCGAACGGATGTACTCGTCTTGCGCCAGCGCACGATGCAGCAGTTCCAGCAGATCATCCTTGTCCAACGATTTGAGCACATACACCTGACAGCGGCTGAGTAGGGGAGTGATGACCTCAAAACTCGGATTCTCCGTTGTTGCACCGATTAAAGTGATTGTTCCCTCTTCTACAGCGCCCAACAGACTGTCTTGCTGCGACTTGCTAAAACGGTGAATCTCGTCTATAAACAGGATCGGGCTACGGCTGTCTGTCGGCGCAAAAAGGCCACTGTTGATCGAAGCCGTACGTTTGGCTTTGTCGATCACATCCCGCACTTCTTTCACACCGCTCGTCACTGCACTCAGCGTATAGAACGGCCGTTGTAACTGGTGCGCAATGATGCGCGCCAACGTTGTCTTACCTACGCCCGGAGGACCCCACAGAATAAAGCTGGCGATATTGCCGCTTTCAATCATCTGGCGCAGGATAGCACCTTGACCCACCAGATGTTTCTGTCCTATGTATTCGTCCAACGTCTTCGGACGAAGTCGTTCCGCTAATGGTAACATAACAATTGTTTGGCATTGGCTATTGCCTCTTGCGACGGGTTCTTGCCGCTCAGCATAGAGGCGATCTCTGTTATTCGTTCGTCGTCGTTCAGACGGCTGATATGTGTCTCAGTGCGACGGTCGGTGTCTGCTTTGAACACTTTGTAATGACTTTCGCCCAAAGCCGCTATTTGCGGAAGATGGGTAATGGCAATGATCTGCCGATGGGTAGCCATTTCCCGCATGATGGAAGCCATTTGTGTGGCAATGTCGCCGCTGACACCGGTGTCTATCTCATCGAAAATAATGGTAGGCAGTCCTTTCGTACTCGCAATAAGCGCTTTCACGCACAGCATCAACCGGCTTATCTCGCCGCCGGATGCTACTTCACTCACGGCACGCAGGCTCTGATTCAAGTTGGCGGCAAACAATATCTGTACTTCGTCGCAACCTCGCGGTGTGAAATCCGGCGTGGCACTCAACGGTATCTCTACCTTCGCGTGCGCTACACCAAGACGCGTCAAACCCTCCATCAACTGTTTGCAGATCTGTGGCAGGACGGCTTTGCGGCTCTTTGTCAATGCTTCTGCCGCTTTGGTCAGTGCCGCTTTTTCGGCTTCCATCTTCTTTTGCGCTTGTGCGATATCGAAATCAAAACTGTCCAGCCGGTTCACTTGTTGCGCCAATTCGTCACGCATCGCGATCAGCTCATCTATTGTCTCTGCGCTGAACTTATGCAGTAAGCCGTTCAGGGTATCCAAACGTTCCTCTACCCACATCAAGCGCTGCGGATCCATCTCTACATGATTCAGCTTGCGTTCCGCCTCTTCGGCGATGTCCTGCAACTCGATGCGTGCGCTCTCAATGCGTTCCTGCAAGTCTGCCGCCGCCTCGTCCAGCCGACAGGCACGCAGCGCCTCTATCGCACTGCCTTGCTCGCCACTCAAGGCTTCCACCGCTGTCTGCAATGCCTCGCGGATCTCTTCTGCATGACTCAAACGGTATTGTTCCTCCTCCAATTCTTCTAACTCGCCGCTTTGCAAACCGGCTTCGTCCAACAACTTGTACCGGTACTGGATATAGTCGGCATCTTGCTGGCTTTTCTTGGCGAGAGTTTGCAGCGAATGCAGCGCCTCGACCGCAGCTGTATAGCGTTCGTATTGTTCGCCATATGCACTCAATGATGCCTCGTTGTTCGCGATAGCATCTACCACTTCCAACTGAAAATCAGCGTTCTCGATCAGTAGGTTCGCATGCTGCGAGTGGATGTCTATCAGTTTCGTGGCGAGCACTTTCAACTCTTGCAAACTCACAACGCTGTCGTCCACGAACGAACGACTTTTGCCGTTGGCGTATAGTTCGCGGCGGATAATATACTCGTCAAACTCCGCCTCGATGATACATTTGTCTTCGCCGTCGGTGATCGCTTTGCTGTCTGCACGCGCACCGAGTACCAATGCCAATGCACCCAGAATAATACTCTTACCTGCACCCGTCTCACCTGTCAGCACGGAGAAACCACCGCCGAAATCAATGTCCAGATGACTGATCAACGCATAGTTCTGTATATGTAAATGCTTGAGCATTTTAAATTTTAAATCTTAAATCTCAAATTTTAAATATCGAATCACTTGTTGATTCGATCATACGTTCCTTGCCGCGTAGGGTCAATATCCATCAGCAAGTCATATACCTCTTTCTTCTCTTTGTCCGTGCCTTTGCTGAAAATATCCACCAACTCATCTGCTTTGGCATCCAGAAAGGTATTTATCAAGTATGTCGCAGGACGCGAACGGTACGCTTCTTTGAGCACCGGCATACCTTCCGCTATACGTGCTCTGCCGTTAGTTACATTGGAACTCATTTCGTCTAACCCCAAACGGTGATACTCGTAATAGTAATTACGATATTTGCGGAAAGCTTCGTCTAATAAGTTGTTAATCAGCGCATAACGGTTTCTATTACTCTCAAAAGCTAACCAGCCTCGTTGTTCCCGACTCTCCATGCTCGCACTTTGACAAGCGTTAACAATCTCCTCGCATTGTTGGAAGAACGGAGTTCCGCCCAAACGCTGGAAGCTGTCCATATCGAAGCCGATGATGAGATAGCAATAATACGCCAACATTGCCGTCAGATTCGTCGTGAACTGGTTCTGCTGATAGTCGAGGCGGTCGAACTCCTGGTACGCAAAATTGAATACGTTATCCTTGAAATTCATGATAGGAGTAGTGTATGTCGAACCATAAACAGGACGACGGCTTTGAAGGGTCATCTCACAAATGTACAAATTATCCGCAACCGATTTGACCACGATCAGCATGCTGCATTCGATCTTCTCGTGCTCCGCAAATGTCATGTTCGTCCAACGGTTCTGGTTCATGAACTCCTCAATGGATTTCTTGAGCGTCTCATAGACCTGCTTGTTCGAACCCTCGATCTGGTCGGAGTTGATCGTCACGGCACAATTGATCTCCTGCGCCGAGAGTGGAGCAAAGCATAAAGAACAAAGTGCAAATACTATAACCTTTAACCTATAACCCATAACCTTTATTTGCTTATAGATACAATGTTTCCGGTTCTTTCGCTAACTACAATCACCGGCAATTCTTTTCCGGTAAACACATCCTTGCCCAGCGGCACATCGACGCCATACTGCGCAATTTCCACGGTACGTTTCGCTTTGTTTTGCCCGTTATAGTTGACTTCTACCTCGCATTTACCGGGCAAATTATACACGATTTGGGAAACAGCAGGTGCTTTTTTCTTGCCTTTTTGGTCTGCATCATCGACCGGCAGATAAGTCATCGGATTAGCGTATATCGTTACCTTGATCGTGTCCGCATCGACATTGTCGCCGTCCGTAAAACCGTTTTCTTCCGAGAAGAAATACAACTCCTCTTTCGTCCGTACGCCTTTGAACATGTTTTTGGCAATAGGCTCGATTTGTACTTTCTTGTGCTCTGCGCGGAAACTCTTCTTGCCGGTGAACAATGCTGTCAGTGCCTGTTCCTGTTTGTCCAACTCTTCCAGTACCAACTGCATCGCTTGCCCGTCAGCCGGAGCATGCTCTACTTCGCCGTTAAGCAAGTACATGCGTGTCTCGCGTAGATGCATAATCTGTTTGGCTACCTCATTCGCCTGTGCTAACGGGGTAGCGGCTTGTAATACCTCCTCCGGGAATGGTGCTACTTCTGTGGTACTGATCTTGCATGTTGTATTGGAGAATGAGCTTCGGTCACGACGGTCGCGGTTTTTGGAACTGAACGGAGGTAAGTTATAACCTGTCAGTAAACCCTTTTCGTTGATAGTCAGCAACAACGGAATACCGGGCTCTGCCGTCACTTTGTGCGGACGCTCGAAATCCGTAGTGGTAACTGTTCTGATTTGTACGTCCTTCAGACGGTAAATCGTTTTGTTCTCCGTCACAACATCCTTTACGCCAAGCATCGCTTCGGCGTATTGGGCGTACAGTCCCGGTTCGTAAGTCTCTACCGTGTACTCAAAATCAATGCTTATAGTGGTTTTCGGCGAATAGTAAACCAATGCCGCTTCGCCTTCTTCTACTACTTGTGCGTAACTCGCGCACAACATACTCGCTCCGATGAGCAACAAAAATAAACGTTTCATGTTTCAGTCGTATGTATGTCCTTATTATGTCCTTATTATGTCCTGGGTTTGTCCTGGTGTCACACCTTTTTGGGAATTATTGATTCCAAATTTCCCATGCCGCTTTTGCTTGGCCTATAAGCATCTCAATGCCGTTCCGGATCGTAGCACCCTGCGCTTTGCCTTTGCGCAGGAACAATGTCTCCTCGGGATTATATACGCAGTCGAACAACAAATGTCGTGCCGAAAGCAGTTCATACGGAATAGCCGGACAACTGTCCACATCAGGAAACATTCCTAATGGAGTACAGTTCACAATGACAGTGTGCTTATCCATCACCGCTTTGTCCAATTGCTCATAACCCAACATATCCGCTTGCGGCGTACGGCTGACCAGCGTCGGCTCAATGCCTAACTTGCGTAAACCGTAGCATACCGCTTTCGATGCACCGCCGGTGCCTAACACCAACGCTTGCCGGTCATAGTCCCGCAACAATGGCTTGATAGACGCCATAAAGCCCAAACAGTCCGTGTTATAACCTACATGGCGGTGTACTACATTTACCGCTCCTATCGCCTCTGCCGTCTCGTCCAGCCGCTCCAAATATGGAATAACAGCCTGTTTGTGCGGCAGGGTCACATTGAATCCGTCTAAACGCTCCAATAATTCCTTTAGCCGTTCGCCATTCGCCCATTCGTCTTTATCCAGCGGATACAAACTATACTCCGCATCAATGCCTTCCGCCGCGAATTTCTCATTGAAATACTTGGCGGAAAACGAATGCAACAACGGGAAACCTATAATACCGAAGTGACGCATAATTTTCCTTTCTTTATCCTTGCTTGATGTGTTTTCGAGGTGAATACTTTGCCGCCTTCGCCCCGTTGTAACGCATCGTAAATCTTATCTGTTTCCGCAAAACCGTATTCGCGTATCTCTTCGTACAAACGCACAATACCGGCTTCACGGCTGTTCTTGTTCTCTAAAATATCCACATATCCCTGCATGTACTCTGCTGTCTGCGCGATATGCTCGATCTCAGCTTTGCTGTAACTCTTCAACTGCTCGCGGATTGCGTTGCGCGTAATAGAGGTGTCGCTGTTCGTACTGTCTGTCACCCAACTCAGTCCACGTTTATCCCGTAAATAGTGCTCAATATAGTCGCGTGTCGTGCATAGCAGCGGCCGAACAACCGGTACACTGTCCGGTACTATCGGATTAGTGCTCATTGGCCGCATTCCTGCCATACCGCGAAGCCCCGTTCCTCTGCGCAAATTGAGCAGCAAAGTCTCTGCCTGGTCGTTTTGGTGATGTGCAACCGCTACGGCTTGACACTCTTCGGCATTTGCCGCTTCGGCAAACCATGCGTACCGCAATTCCCGAGCAGCAACTTCTATACTTACATGATGCTCGCGCGCGTAGGTTATAGTGTCAAACTCCTTCACCAGCAGCTTCACTTCTATTTGAGCACATAACTCCCGCACAAACCGTTCGTCCCTATTACTCTCTTCGCCCCGCAAATGGAAATTGCAATGCGCCGCCACACAACGATACCCTGCACGCAGCAGCACGTCTAACAACGCCACACTGTCTGCACCGCCGCTCACTGCTACCAACACGGGACGATCCTTTGTCAGCAAATCCCGTTGGCGGATATATGTGCTTACGCGCCTAAGCATTTTCCAAACTCTTCAAATCAACTAATTTGTTCACGATCGCATAAATCGTCAAACCGGCCGTCGAGTGGATTTTTAACTTGCGGGTGATGTTCTTGCGGTGTGAAATAACAGTGTGTGTGGAAATACACAGCACATCAGCGATCTCTTTATTGCTCAGTCCTTTCACCACTTGAATCAGCACATCTTTCTCCCGTTCGCTCAACTCTTCGTTCTCCGGCTCCGATGCCGGCTTACGATTGTGATGTACTTGGGTGATCGCCGGCCGTAAGATCTCATCTTCTATTGCACAATGGTCGGCAAAATCCTGCTCGGTATGCCATAAATCACTCATCACACTGATCAGCAAATGGCTCTCTGCCGGATAATACTTGATGATGAGATTCTTGATCTCGCTCAACTTGTCTGTGATCCGCTGGTCATCGTGTTCGTGCTCTTCGTACCGACCCGCATCTTCGTGCTCAATATGGGTACGGATCTCTTGCACAAACTCATCGTAGCAGCGCAAAATCAGGGTAGGGATCTTGTTGTTCGGATCGGCAGGAATAGCGTCCGTTAATGCATTGCGCAGACGGGGCAGACGGAAGTCCAGGAAATACGTATGGGCATTCTTCAAGTACATCCGCAACGTCGCCAAATCAATATCTGCCGGCAACGCCCGCTGACGGAACACTTTGTAGTTCACCACCGCCAGAAAAGTAGGAGTATGTACGCCGCGCGATTCACAGACTTCTCCTATCGTCTGCTCGCCGACACCCATACTCAATCCGAAACGGCTGATGATCTGAATCGCTTCCTCTTCGTGCGCCATTAGGTCGCACATCTTGTCCTGCGCTTTGTACATCCTTAATTTCCCAAACCTCTGTATTTGACACGTTTCGGCTCACAAGCCTCTTCGCCTAAGCGCATTTTCTTGTTTGCCTCATACTCCGAATAACTGCCTTCGAACCAGAATACTTTGCCGTCTCCTTCGTATGCCAGAATATGCGTGCAGATACGATCCAAGAACCAGCGGTCGTGACTGATCACTACAGCACATCCCGCGAAGTTCTCCAAACCTTCCTCCAATGCCCGCAAGGTATTGACATCAATATCGTTCGTCGGCTCGTCTAACAGCAATACGTTCGCCTCACTCTTCAACGTCAGCGCCAAATGCAGACGATTCCGCTCACCGCCGGATAGTACACCGCATTTCTTCTCTTGGTCTGCGCCGGTGAAATTGAAGCGGCTCAAGTACGCCCGCGCATTGATTTCTCGACCTGCCACGCGGATAAACTCCGTACCACCGCTGATGGTTTCGAACACACTCTTGTTCGAATCAATATCTGTGTGTTGCTGATCCACATAACCGATCTTGACCGTTTCGCCTACGGAGAACGTACCCTTGTCGGCTTTCTCCGTACCGATGATCATTCTAAACAAAGTCGTCTTACCGGCTCCGTTCGGACCGATCACACCCACAATACCGTTGGGCGGTAACATGAAGTTCAGATCCTCGAACAGCAGACGGTCGCCAAACGATTTGGCTACGCCTTCGGCATTGATGACTTTGTTACCCAGACGCGGACCGTTCGGAATAAAGATCTCCAGTTTCTCTTCGCGTTCTTTCTGCTCTTCGTTCAACATACGGTCGTACGCATCCAGACGCGCTTTCTGTTTCGCGTGACGCGCTTTCGGAGCCATGCGGATCCATTCCAACTCGCGTTCCAAAGTCTTGCGGCGTTTGCTGGCCTGTTTCTCCTCCTGCGCCATACGGTTCGTCTTCTGTTCCAGCCAACTCGAGTAATTGCCTTTCCATGGAATACCTTCTCCGCGATCCAGTTCCAAGATCCATCCCGCTACGTTATCCAGGAAATAACGATCGTGCGTGATACAGATCACCGTTCCTGCGTATTGCTGCAAGTGCTGCTCTAACCAATCGATACTCTCTGCATCCAAGTGGTTCGTCGGCTCGTCGAGTAACAACACATCGGGTTGTTGCAACAACAGACGACACAATGCTACACGACGACGCTCACCTCCGGAAAGGGTAGTGACATTTGCATCATCGGGCGGACAACGCAAAGCGTTCATGGCTCGGTCTAACTTCTGATCAATATTCCACGCATCTGCTGCATCCAATTTGTCCTGCAACTCTGCCTGACGCGCCAACAACTTATCAAAGTCCGCATCCGGCTCGGCAAATGCCATGTTGATATCGTCGTATTCTTTGAGCATATCCATAACAGGTTGTACGCCTTCTTGCACTACCTCGCGCACCGTCTTGTTCGGATCCAGTTTCGGATCTTGCTCCAAATAGCCGACACTGTAACCGGGCGACCATACGACTTCGCCCTGATACTCTTTTTCAATACCGGCGATGATCTTCAAGAGCGTACTCTTACCCGCACCGTTCAGACCGATGATACCGATCTTGGCGCCATAGAAAAAACTCAGGTAGATGTTCTTCAACACCTGTTTTTGTGGACCAAAACTCTTGTTCAGTCCCACCATCGAAAATATAATCTTCTTATCGTCTGCCATATTCTGCAAATGTATAATCGTATGGGTTCTTCTCGTCTGCGCTATGTCTCTCTGCGCTCAATAACTGCCATTTATCCGGCTCTATAACCGGAAAGAATGTATCTGCGTCTTCCCAACTATGATGGATATGCGTGATATAGAGTTTGTCCGCAAACTCCATAGCTTGTTTATAGACCATACCGCCGCCGATCACGAACGCTTCTTCATTCAATGCTTCAATCTTCAATCTCAAATCTTCCATCGAATACACCGTCTCTGCGCCCTCGAACGTCTTACCAGCTACATCGGTCAACACAATATTCCGTCGATTCGGCAGCGGATGCTTAGGCAACGACAGAAACGTTCGTTCCCCCATCATCACAGTATGTCCGCTCGTGATCTCTTTGAAATGCTTCAAGTCTGCCGGCATATGGCACAACAAATCGCCTTTCTTTCCGATCGCGTAATTCTCTGCTATTGCAACTATAATCGAAATCATACGCTAACTACTCCGGCAATGTGAGGGTGGGGATCATAACCTTCCAATTGGAAATCTTCGAATTGGAAACCGAACAAATCCTTCACCTCAGGGTTAATAATCATCTTCGGCAGCGCTCTCGGTTCACGGGTCAACTGCAACTTCACCTGCTCCAAATGGTTCAGGTAAATATGTGCGTCGCCAAGCGTGTGTACAAAATCGCCGCATTGCAGTCCCGTCACTTGCGCCATCATCTGCAGCAACAGTGCATAACTCGCGATATTGAACGGTACTCCGAGGAAAATATCCGCACTCCGTTGATATAGTTGCAAACTCAACTTCCCGTCTGCTACATAAAACTGGAACAGACAGTGACAAGGCGGCAAAGCCATCTTCTCCACCTCAGCTACGTTCCATGCGCTCACCATCAACCGCCTGCTGTCCGGATTCTTCTTGATTGTCTCTACGATATTCGCAATCTGGTCGATATGCCCGCCGTTATAGTCCGGCCAACTACGCCATTGATGCCCATAGACCGGACCCAACTCACCGTTCTCATCTGCCCACTCGTTCCATATACGTACGCCATGCTCCTGCAAGTAACGTACGTTCGTGTCGCCCTGCAAGAACCACAACAGCTCATAGATGATGGACTTCAAATGCAGTTTCTTCGTGGTCAGCAACGGAAAACCGTCTTCCATCTTAAACCGCATTTGATGACCGAACACCGATATTGTGCCCGTTCCTGTGCGATCTTGCTTGACAGTCCCTTCCGTCAACACCCGCTTACATAAATCCAAATATTGTTGCATGTCAATATAGTTTATACGTTGTTTTAAGCACCTTGAACTCTGTTCTACGGTTAATCTGGTTGCAAATATCCTGCTTGTCGGCCGGCAAACTCTTGATGAACGCCTCATCCAGCACTTGCTCCTGCGGGATAAACGGATACTTGTCGTGCAGCGCTTTGTCTGCAATCACAGGCTTCGTCTTGCCATAACCTACCGGTGTCAGACGCTCTTTCTCGATGCCCTGTTTGATAAGATAGTCGCAACAACTCTGCGCACGTTTCTGCGACAGCTCCATGTTGAACTCGTCATTACCCACCAAGTCGGTATGTGCGCTCAACTCGATCGTGATATTGGGATTGTCGTTGAGCAACTTCACCAGCTTCTCCATTTCTGCCTCCGATGCTTTGGTCAACTCCCACTTACCGAACTCATAGAACACATCATCCATCTTCACCGGACGGCTGACCGGACTGAGTACAAAATCCATCGTGTATGTCTTGCTGTCCTTCAAATCCATCGTGTGCCATTGTTCTTTCGTGTTCAGATACCCCCGCGCGCTCACCAGCATCACGTACTTGACATCTTTCTTGAGCTTGATCTTATAAGTGCCGTCGCGCCGCGCGTTCACTTTGCTGTTCGTGCCGTCTGAACCTACAATACGCAACTTGGCGTCAGAAATCGCATTCGCCTGCTCGTCGCGGATCGTACCTTCGGCAAAGAACTCCATCTCTGGCAGCCAAAAACGGAAAATCTTGTCAAACCCTTTCTTGTCGCCTTTGTTGGAAGAGAAGAATCCGTCTTGACTGTTGCCGGCAAACGTGATACCGAAATCGTCTCCGATACCGTTGAACGATGGACCCATGTTGAATAAGATCCATGCTACGCTGTCTTTGACAGTCGTGTCTCGGTTCGCTTTGTAGATATCCAAACCTCCGTAACCCGGATGACCGTTCGAGGCAAAATAGAGCGTCCCGTCTTCGTGTACATACGGATACATCTCGTCTGCACTCGTGTTGATGCCTTTGTCCAGCGGATGAGCATTGACCCAATTGTCGCCGTCCAACTCCGCCATCCATATATCTTTGCCGCCTATACCGCCCGGAGCATCACTCACGAAATAAATTGTGTCGCCTGTCGCGTTCAATGCCGGATGACCGACCGTAATCGAACTGTCTGCAAACAGCTTCACTTCCTGCGGTTCGCTCCATTCACCGCTCGCGCGGTCACTGCGGTAGATCTTGGCTCCTAAATCCTTTCCGTTCATCGGTTTGGAATAAGTGAACAACATCGTTCTTCCGTCGCGACTGAAACAGCAAACGCCCATTTCTGCATTGTTGCCTTGCGGACCGCCGGTAGAGTCGTTTTCCTGCTCGCTTTCTTTTTCCGGATCGCCGTACAGACCTTCCGCCAACTCAATGTCCTCCCATTCGCCTGCAGCGTTCTTGCGAATCTGGTATAGTTGGAAAAGAGACTGCCCCGTTACGTTGCTGGTTCGTTTGAGTTTCTTCGAACCCCCTTTTGCTTTTTCCTGCCGGTTACTTGTGAACATCACCGCATCGGTGTTCGTGCCGATGAACATAGGCGCAAAATTGCTCGTGCGTTTCTGATTAAACTCTTTCGCTTCGGCTACTTTGTACCGGCTTGTCTCGCGTCTCCACTCTTCTACTTTGTTGCACGCGTACCGCCCTGCCTGTGCCACGTAGTTATCCGGATGTGCCTCCAGATACAACTCATAACTCTTCGCTGCATCTTTGTACTTGCCTTGATATTGCAACGCCAAACCGCAGTTCAGGAAAATGGTGGAATCCTGCAAGTGGTATTTGCAGCGCAGCGCACTTTGGTACGCGTTTACCGCGCGGGGATTGTTCACCTTACGGTAACACTCGCCCTGACGGTATGCCACATACCCCTTCAACTCACGGTATTTCTTCGTGGACAACTGACTATAGCACTGCTTGTAGATATCCGCCGCGGTGAAATACTCGCCTATGGCGTATTTCTTGTCCGCACGCTTGATTCGCTGCTGCACGCTGCAACTTGTCAATGTCAGGAACGCAATGAGAATAATATAACAATTTTCAATCTTCAATTTTCAATCTTCAATTTAAATCGTGTATCACTAATCCGCTCCGTAACTTCGGCTCAAACCACGTTGTCTTCGGGGGCATAATATTGCCGCTGTCGGCGATGTCGATGATTTGCTGCATCGTAACAGGGTAGAGGGCTAAAGCCGCTTTCATCTCTCCGCTATCCACTCTCCGCTTCAACTCACCCAAACCACGGATGCCGCCTACAAAATCAATACGCTTGTCGCTGCGCAGATCTTTGATACCCAAAATCTTGTCCAGTATCAAATTACTCGAAATCGTTACATCCAATACGCCGATAGGGTCGTTGTCGTTATACCGCCCCTCTTTTGCTGTCAGCGAGTACCACTTTCCGCCTACATACAGGCTGAAATTATGCAGCCGCTGAGGCTTATAGATCTCCGTACCCTTGTCTTCGATCTCAAAATCCTCGGCTATCTTCGCCAAGAACTCCGCTTCGCTTAATCCGTTCAGATCCTTTACTACACGGTTATAGTCAATGATAGTGAGTTGATTATCGGGGAAACAGACTGCCAGGAAATACTCCCATTCGCCGCCTTCATACAAAATCTTGCCGCTCTGCGCCAACTCTTTGCGCTCGGCTCCTACACCTGCCGCCGCCGCACTGCGATGATGACCGTCCGCAATGTACATCGCCGGTATCTCGGCAAAGATATCGGTAATACGATCTATAATATCGCGGTCGTCAATCACCCAGAAGGTGTGACGGAATCCTTCCGGCTCTGCCACAAAATCGTATTCCGGCTCGCCTTTCGTCACTTCTGCCACAATGGCATCTATATCATCGCGGTGGGGGTAGGCAAAGAACACCGGTTCCATGTTAGCGTTCAGAATACGCACATGCTTCTTGCGGTCTTCCTCTTTGTCACGACGCGTCAATTCGTGTTTCTTGATCCGCCCCTCCAGATAATCGTCCACCCAGGCATCGACTACCAATCCGTATTGCGTATGATCGTCCATTGTCTGCGCATAGACATAGTATTTCTCCTCCTCATCCTGTATGAGCCAGTGGTTCTTGCGAAAGAGACGTAACTGTTCTTCCGCTTTCCTGTAAACACGAGGATCATGTTCATCTACGCCGGGCGCAAAATTAATCTCCGGCTTGATAATATGGTATAGCGAAAGCGGGTTTCCGGCTGCTTCCAAACGAGCCTCATCCGAGTTCAGCACGTCGTACGGACGGCTGCTCACTTTCTCTACCAGTTGTTGCGGAGGACGGATACCTCTGAATGGTTTAATTTTCATAAAAACTCAGATTGTTCTGATTATTCTGAATATTCCGATTTATTTTACCGGCGCAGCCTTGGCTGCCTCATTGCTCATGGCGCATGTGCCGTTGAACTGTGCGCCCGGCTCTACAATCAGCGTCTTGGTATGTACGTCGCCTATTATCTTACCGCTTGCGCGCAAGGATAACTGCTGATGACATGTCACTTTGCCTTCCAGCAAACCCAGAATCTCTGCATTCTGGCATACAATCGTTCCTTTGATTCGACCGGCCTCTCCGATCACTACCTTCCCTGAACATTGCAGATCGCCTTCAATCAAACCGTCAATACGGAAGTCACTGTCTGCGCTGATGTTTCCTACAATTTTACTGCCTGCGGTCAATGCGTTGAACATCATTCCGCCCTGTTGTTTTTCGTTTGCCATAAACATATAATATTATTTTAATTGCACATGAATCGGGCCTTCGCCCAAAATTAGCGCACAAAGGTACAAAAAAAAAATCACATACGCAAGCGCGCACGTGATTTTTCTTAAAAAAATTGCATTTTATGCCTTAAAAATTGTATTTTGTCATCAATTGAACGCGATGATTAGTCACCCAATGCAGTCCGAGATCAGCCAAACCGTTCTTGGGGTTCAGACCTTGCGACAGATCTCCGTAACGGACAGAAGTGATCTCGTATTCCAAACCCACTTGGAATTTACCGACTGTATAAAGCAGGGTCGGCGACAAGCGCCACATTTGATTCATGTTCGCTGCGCGCGGATAGTAATAATAGTCTTTAATCTCGTTGGCATCCAACCGTCCGTCTCCGTTGGGGTCATACAAACCCTTTTGTGTGCCGACACTATGGACATAACCGCCGAAGAGGATACCTTGCAGTTTCTGCGGATGTTTGTCTTCCTGTGCGCCTACTTTGCCGCCATAGACAATACTGATCCACGTAGTGGATGTGCGGGTCGGGGTATAGTAATAGGAGCCGTCCTCATAGATCTTGTTCACGCCATACCCGCCATTCATATTCATGTGCTCGCCGGACTCCATGAAGACCGATTTGGCTTTGATGGAGAATTCGCCTTTCTTGTACTGCAAGTAAAGGAAGGGCGAAAGGGTATTGATTCGGTCGTTCACCTTCACCCGCACGCCTTTCACTGTGCCTAAATGACGCGGACAGATGCTCAGGAAATCTGCACCGGCGCGCAAGAGAAAACCTTTATTGTCATGGAAACTCAAACCCAAATATGCCTCCGGCGTTTTGCTGTAGAGCATGTACTCCGCCGACTGTCCTTCGGGACCGATAGAAGTGTACTGCATCTGCCACAGCAACGCACTGGTCAGCGTCACGTACTTACCCAAACGGGCATCCATCTTCACTTGCGGAGAGCGGTTGAACGGACCGAACGGCGCACCGCTGTTCAAGGCAATAACGTCGCATAAATCCGCTGCCATAGGATGCCATGTTTGACCGATCGTGAGATCCACACGTGCATAATCTTTTTGGTTCATTCGCAAGCTGTCCCAACCTAAGCTGATATAGGCCTGACGAAGACGGAACTGCGCTACTCCGCTCACCGCATGCGAGCCTGTGCCCTTGGTGGACAATCCGGCGTAGAAATCCGCTTCAATCTTACCGCCAAACTCCGTTCCACGCCATTTATATCCCACGATATCAAGGCCTACACGCGTCGTCAGACTCAAAAAACGGAACGTGCTCACCGCATTCAGATCTTCGCGAGGAACACCGCTCACCGCCTCTGCGCCTTCCGGTTGGTTCCAGTTCTCGTCCTTCGGCTGGTAGTTGTACAAGTCACCTGTACCCGATATCGACTCACGGCTGTCATAGGCGAAATAATTACGCACAAAGCCGTAAGGCTTGTAGTGTTGCTGCAAATGACTCTTGACAGCCTCTTTTTTGTCTTTTTTGACCTCCTGCGCCTGCGTCGGAGCAAGGATCAGAAGACAAAGCGCAAGTAGAAAGATGTTCTTTTTCATTGTGTAGATTGTTTGTTTGCAGTTGTTGTTTACCACCATCCTCCGCCTCCTCCGGAAGAGTAGGTGGAGAGGGTAACGGAAGTACCGCCGCTATACGAGCCGGGGTAATAAGCCATATTGTTAAAGATGGCAGTTCCGGAAGGCGTTACTCCTTTGTACAGGGTCGGTTTGACCGCTCCGGACACGACAAGCGTAGAGGCGTTGCTGCCGGGAGTCTTGAATACAATCACCTCATCGTTCACCGACATCGCGTACCATGTATTCGTCGAACCCGAAGCCTGATAACAGGTCTGTGTCATCTGCGCGCCGCCTTCCAACTTGCCGACAGCGACCAATATACCGCCCTGAATATATAGTTTCTTACCTTGTTCCGTATTGGCATCGATCGCTACTTCCGGATCACGTGATCCTGCCGCGTAAATAAGCCCGCCTTTGATATAACAGTTGCCGTTGGCATCTATACCGTCGTTACTCGTCGAATAAGCGCACACATGACCGCCGTTAATAGTCAGATCCCCGCCGGCATTGATCGCATCGTCTGACGATTGAGAGAACACAAACCCGCCGTTGATGACAATCGTTCCTTTGGCTTCAATACCCTCAGGACTGCTGCCGGAAGATGAACCGCCTCCACCGCCCGGACCGGGACCATGACCGCCTCCGCCACCGGGACCGTGACCACCGCCTCCGCCGGAAGAAGTACCGCTGCTAATCACTTGTATATCACCGTCTTCGATGCGCAAGTTACCTGCCGCTTTGATGCCTTTGTATTGGCATGCTACGCGCACAGTTCCGCCGGTGAAATACATGTTTCCGCTGTCCTCGCCCTCATGGTCGGTCGTCTCTCCGGTGGTACTCTCTTCGATATCGCATTGGATACCGTCATCTTTCGCGCCATTAATGGTAATAACGCCGCTTTCCATCAGGAAATACTGCTCGCAGTTGATGCCGTCTGCTGCGGCGGCAAGCACATTGACGGTGGCGTTTTTGATAGAGATATACTCACCCGCTTTGATGCCATGTTTGAGGTTGCCCGTTACGTTCAGCGTGCCGTTTTGCGCAAACTCGATATGTCCTTTCACATACAGCGCCCCTTTCTGTGAACCGCTGGAAGCATCCGCCAGCGTGTTAACGGTGCCGTTAAGCGGTTTGACCTTGATGCGCTTGCCGTTCTGCACATGAATCGCCGCACCCGAATATACCGGACTACTGTTCGTCAGCGTCAGGTTATTCAGCTCTATCGTCGCTTTGCATGAACCTTCCGTGTAGAACTCCCCGTCGTTCGAACTGCCTGATAACGTGTAAGTAATCTCCTGCGTCACATCATCGCTCTGGACGATACTCACGTGCGCGCCTGTCTGCGTAATAGTAAGGTATTGCGCAATATTGCCGGACACCACAATCGCAGCAGACGAACCGTTATATGTCACGCTCACTTTGTTGGCCGTCACCGGTGTCTCATCTACCCGCATTGCCGTGATGTCGCTGAGCGCAAACACTTTTTCCTGTACGGTCAGCGTCGTGCCGTTGTCGTACGGCATAACGCCGGTTTGAGGCGCAGAAAAAAGGTATGTCACATTCCCTTCCTGCACCTGCAGCGTCTGGGCGCCAAGCATCCCGCTCATCGCCGTCAGACTAATTACCAAATAGATAAATCTGTTCATACATTTCCAAAATCGTCTGCAAAGGTACAAAAAATATACCATTCCTGCAAATTTTACGCCATTTTTTTTTAAAATCTTCAATTTCCATTCTTCAATCTTCAATTTCCAATCTTCAATCTTCAATTAACCTGTACCCCGTAACCCATTTTTTTTACTAAAAAACTTGCATATGTCAAAAAAAAGCAGTACCTTTGCACCCGCAAAGGTTTTTAGATGAGCGAGACATACACATATAATCCATCAGCTGAGGAATGCCGTAATATCTTTATGGCTTCATGTATTGAGTCTGTCGCTAAACGATTGCAGCAGCCTGTTGATGAGGTGTATCGTCGCATGGCGCGCGTAAATCTGATAGACGATTATATTATCCCATGCTATGAAGTGCTGCATAGCGAGAGCCGTGAGAATGTAACTCAAGATATTATCTATACCCTCGAATTGTGGGAACAAAAACAAGGCATATGATTGAAGTATATCATGGAGGCACAGAAGCGATCAGTTGTCCGTTGGTAAGTGCCGGACGCGAAGGATTGGATTTCGGCAAAGGTTTTTATGTAACCCTTTTGCGCGAGCAAGCAGAGTTGTGGGCTGATCGGATGGCTCGTCAGCGCAAAAGCGACAAGATTCTTTCGGTGTATGAACTGGATATAGAAGCTATTCGTGCCAACTACCGATATTTGTATTTCCCGCATTACGATGCCGATTGGCTCAATTTTATTGCCAATAGCCGAACAGGTAAAATGCCGTGGAAAGAATATGATTGTATCGAAGGAGGTATAGCTAACGATCGAGTAATTGATATGGTGGAAGGGTATATTGCAGGTACGGTAAGTGCTGAATATGCTCTGCAAGAGTTAAGTAAGCATCAACCCAACCATCAGATTTGTATTTTGAACCAGCAAGCTATTAATAAATACTTACATTTTAAGGAGGCTATAAGATGTTAAGCGATGTATTGATGTGGAATAAGATAGGTCGTGTTGTTACACGTATCAGTGAGCGGAAAGGCATTAGTGCTTCTCGTGCGTTTGAGTTGTTTTATACCTCCTCGCTAAGCAAAGACCTTCATGATCCTGCGACAGGCTTATACCTAATGGGCGACGAATATCTTGCTCAAGCAATATAACCTCTCGTCCCATCCGTGACGTAAAACCGGCCGTCACCTTCCCAAGACGTAAAATAGGGTAACATAATTAAAATCCGTTAATCTGCATCACAAGTGCAGATTTTTTTGCCCCGTAACCCGTAACCCGTAACCTATAACCTGTAACCCCTAACCCGTAACCCATTTTTTTACTAAAAAACTTGCATATGTCAAAAAAAAGCAGTACCTTTGCAGCGGATTTTGATAAAATATCCGAAGTTATACTTCCGATTTTAAAGAAATATAAGCAATATGATTACGCGTTTTTATCAATTAAACAAGGAATTAGATGGTAGTGTATTCCTATTTGGAGCACGCCAGACAGGTAAGAGCACTTTCTTAGAGATGCAGTTTCCTGATGCCGTCTACATCGACTTGTTGGATGCTAAGTTACGTCGGCGTTTTCGTGCTAAACCGGAACTGCTGTATGAGATGTTACAAGACAAGCAGGAGGGCAGTATCGTAGTAATTGATGAAATCCCGCTTGTGCCGGAACTGTTGAATGAGGTACACCGCCTCATCCAGAAGAACGGGTTGCGGTTTGTGCTTTGTGGCAGTAGTGCGCGCAAACTCAAACGCAAAGGTCATAATACCTTAGGTGGTCGAGCCTTGCCGTGCTATTTCTACCCGTTCGTGAGCGCGGAGATAGCGGACTTGGATTTGGACAAAGCCTTGCTTTACGGCATGTTACCGCCACATTACTTAGCAAAGAAACCCGAACGCTTACTGGACGGATATATTGACGTGTACTTGCGTGAAGAGATAAAGGAAGAGTCACTGGTACGGAACTTAGACGCGTTCGAGCGTTTTATGGAAGTCGCGGCTATATGCGACGGAGATATCGTAAATTATGAAAACATTGCCAATGATTGCCAAGTGAGCGCCAAGACAGTGAAGGAGTACTTCGGCATTCTGTCCGATACGCTGATTGGGTACACTATTCCTGCTTATACGAAAGTCGTGAAACGCAAGGTTGTACAAGCACCGAAGTTCTATTACTTCGATGTAGGCGTCTATAACCATCTGCTGAACCGCACATCTTTGGCTCCGGGCACATCGGAGTATGGACATTGCTTCGAGCACTTCGTAATTCAAGAACTAATGGCGTATATCGGTTACACGCATAATCGCAAGAAACTGAGTTATTGGCACACCTATAACGGCAAAGAAGTGGATGCGGTTATCGGGGACGCGGAGATCGGTATCGAAATCAAATCGACTGAAGATGTGCAAAGCAAGCACATGACCAATTTTAAGGAATATAGCGAAGAATTCCCGAATAGTCGCTGTATCGTTGTGTCACGCGATCCGATCACACGTCGCGTCGGCAACGTGGAAGTGATCTATATCTTCGATTTTCTTCGTATGCTTTGGAATGGCGAGTTGTTCTAACGTTTTATTTTTGCCCAACTCTTGTATATATCAAAAAAGGCAGTACCTTTGCAGTCTACAGACGATCTTTCGAGGTCGTCTTTTGGGTAATTCTCCCATCGATTTACGGATTTAACGGATTTTATTTGCATATATCAAAAAAAAGTTGTAACTTTGCAGCCGAAAAAATGTTGCATCATGAGAAACATAATTATCAGTACTCTTGTATTTGTTCTATTTCTAACCGGTTGTAGTACGCGTCAACCGCAGTATCGCATAGGTGTAAGCCAGTGTCTGGATGATGCGTGGCGGGAAAAGATGAACCACGAGATGGAGCGGGAGCTATTATTGCATCCCGAGATGACTATCTCTCGCCGCATAGCTTTTGGCAGTAACGAACTTCAATGCGCGCAAATAGACAGTTTTGTCAAAGAACAAGTAGATTTGTTAATTGTTAGCCCCAACGAAGCCGAAGCAGTGCAGCCGGCAGTTACGCGAGCTTATCGTTCCGGTATCCCTGTCATCGTAGCAGACCGACGCGTGCCGGGAGATGAATGGACTGCTTTCATCGGTGGAGATAACTATCGTGTAGGCCAACTGATGGCAGACTGGCTATTGTCTATTCAAGCTACAGAGAAGCAAGTTATTCATGTGTTAGAGGTAGCCGGGTTGCCCGGTTCTACCCCTGCTACGCTTCGTCATCAAGGAATGATAGAAACGCTGTCTCATGCGGATGGTGTACTGCCGCAGGTAGAGTCCGTTATGGGTTCGTGGTATAAAGAAGATGCGTATCAAGTTGTTCTCGAGTATCTGCGCACTCACAATCATATAGAGGTTATTGTGGCACATAATGACCTGATGGCTATCGGCGCAGCAGAGGCAGTACGTGACAGCAAAGGATACGGGAAAGGAAGTGTGCGGATTATGGGTGTAGATGGTATTATGCTCGGTTTGCAGGCTATTGTTGATGGAACGATAGACTGTTCCGCGACCTATCCCTCGCGCGGAGATATGGTTATTGAAACGGCTGTGCATATCTTATCTAAAGAGTCTTTCGTGCGCGATACAATATTGGAAACAATGCTGATTGATGCGAGTATAGCTAATCCGATGCTGGAGCAATACCGTGCACGCTTGCATGATTTGGAAACACTTAAGATAGTACAGAAGCAGTCGGATATGCGTTGGCAGGAAGTGAAAAGCGGTAAGGTTGTTTTTATCGTTTCTACGATGATAGCAGGAGTCTTATTCCTCATAGCGATAGCTTTGATTGTTTATATGCAACGGAAAATCAAGAGAGAGATTAAACGTGAAATACTCCCTCAATTGGAGGAAGTACAGGAAGCGATTCAACTGAGTCATCGGGATGTAGCGTTCGGGGAACGGATGAAACAGATTGTTGATGATCACCTGACCGATCCTAATTTAAATGTGGAGTTTCTTGGCAGTGCACTGGCTCTGAGCCGTACGCAAATCTTCCGGCGTGTCAAAACAATCACCGGAAAAGGGCCTTTGGATTATATTCGTGAGCGGCGTCTGGTGCGCGCTGATGAGTTGTTGCGAACTACCGATATGACTGTTCAACAAGTGGCTTTGGAACTCTGTTTTTCCAGTCCGGGTTATTTCACAAAATGCTATAAAGAGTACTTCGGACATTTGCCGAGTGCACGGAGGTAAAGGTAATCGGTTATAATAAAAATGTTGCAAAATATGAGCGATTTGTTGCAGTGAAACATACGTAGCATATTTTGCAACATTATTTTTTGCACATGTACATAATAAACAGTACCTTTGCACCGTCAAAACGAAAATAATATCAAAAACACAAATTTATGAAGCAATTTTCAGTTACAATTATCGGTTTTGTTCTCCTTGCCATGACGGCTTGTGTGAACCAGCCGACGCGTCATGCTACTGACGAACCGTTCCGCTCTGTGTATCATCATTCTCCTCAAGCGAATTGGATGAATGATCCGAATGGAATGTTCTATGACGATGCTACTCAAACCTGGCATCTCTATTACCAGCATAATCCCTTCGGTACAACATGGGGCCCCATGCATTGGGCGCATGCTACTTCTTCGGATCTTATTCATTGGGAGCAACACCCGATTGCACTTGCACCGGACTCGTTAGGTACCATTTTCTCCGGTTCTATTGTTATTGACCGTAATAATACAGCCGGATTTGGAGAGAACGCAGTAGTGGCTATTTTTACTCAATCAGAGATATGCGGTCAGCATCAGTCTATTGCCTATAGTCTCGATGGCGGTATAACTTTCACGAAGTACGAAGCCAATCCGGTTCTGATGGGTGATATAGCTGATTTTCGTGATCCGAAAGTGTGCTGGGATGATCTGACCAACCGTTGGCTTATGACACTCGCTTGTCAACAGGAGATTCGTTTCTATTCATCGGCTAATCTTCGTGAATGGCAATACGAATCATCTTTTGGTGCAGGATATGGCACACACGGAGGCGTATGGGAGTGCCCGGAATTAATAAAGCTGAAAAGCGAAGGGGAGAATGGCGAAAGTAAGTGGGTACTGCTGGTCAGCTTGAATCCCGGCGGAATCTTTGGCGGCAGTGCTACGCAGTATTTCGTGGGAAAATGGGATGGACACACGTTCACATGTGAAGATGCGCCGGAAAGAACCAAATGGCTCGATTATGGCAAGGACAACTACAGTACTTTCACATGGCATAATTCGCCTGATAACCGTATTGTTTCCATGGGTTGGATGTCTAATTGGCAATATGCTGAACGAGTCCCGACTATTGCTTTCCGTTCGCAGAATACCATTGCGCGTGATCTCTCCTTATATATAGATGACGCAGGTGATATGCGCATACGCGTGATACCTTCGCCGGAAAGCATGGCTATCATGGGCGAGGAGACCAACAAATTGGGTGACGCTGCTATAGTGGAACTGGAGTTGAGCGGTGAGCAGTCATCCGTCATTACCCTTTCGAATGATAAAGGCGAAAAAGTGGTGATGGATCTTGATGTGCATCGTCAGATCTTCTCTATGGATCGCACGGCTTCGGGAGACTGTTCTTTCTCTGCCGACTTTGCATGTGCTACTACTACGCTGCTTTTCGTCAAGCAAGACACCTATCGCATTATTCTCTTCATCGATCATTGTTCCATTGAAGCCTTCGACGCTAATGGCTATTGGGCAATGACGAATCTCGTATTCCCATCTGCTCCCTACAACCACATCGATGTGCAGGGAGGCAAGGCTACCATCTACAATTGTAAAATTGACTAAATCGTCAATAAATCGTATATCGTAAATCGTTAAATCGTCAATAGTTTTATGGAAAAGAAAACTTCTTTTTTGGCATTCTTGCCGGTGATGCTGACCTTCTTTACAATGGGATTTGTGGATCTCGTCGGCGCAGCATCGAATCATGTACAGGCTGACCTCGGTTTGACCGAATCGCAGACCTATTTTATCCCGAGTTTAGTGTTCTTCTGGTTCTTGATTTTCTCCGTACCGACATCGGCACTGATGAACCGTATCGGGCGTAAGAATACCGTACTTGTCTCTCTGGGCGTGACGCTGTTTGCGCTCGTGCTGCCGCTCTTCGGCAACGAGTATCACCTCATGCTCATCGCGTTCTCGCTTCTCGGTATCGGTAACGCCATCATGCAAACCAGTCTGAACCCGCTCGTAACGAACCTTATCAGCGGAGACAAACTCGCAGCCACTCTGACTTTTGGTCAGTTTGTGAAGGCCATCGCATCGTTCATGGCGCCGATCATCATGACCTGGGGAGCTGTAGCTGCCATCCCTTCTTTTGGCCTTGACTGGCGTGTGATCTTCGTTATTTACGGCATCATCGGTGTCTTGGCCACGGTATTCCTCTATCTGACCAAGATCGAAGAGCAACCCTTGACCGGCAAAGCGTCAGGTTTTGTGGACTGCTTCAAACTGCTCGGGCATCCGTTCGTCCTCCTTTGCTTCCTCGGTATCATGTGCCACGTGGGAATCGATGTGGGTACGAACACCACCGCTCCCAAACTGCTCATGGAGCGTCTCGGTTGGTCGTTGCATCAAGCAGCATTCGCAACCTCGCTCTACTTCATCTTCCGTACTATCGGATGCTTCAGCGGTTCGTTCATTCTTCGTTACGTACCTTCGAAGATCTTCTTCGCCATCAGCGCGCTGATGATTGTTGCAGCGATGGTGCTGATGGGTATCGGTCAGAGTCAAGCCGTACTCTACACGGGTATTGCCCTCGTCGGATTCGGTAACTCCAATATCTTCTCCATCGTCTTTGCGGAAGCGCTTAAAGCCGAGCCGGAGAAGCAGAACGAGGTATCCGGTCTGATGATCATGGGGCTCTTCGGTGGTACTATCTTCCCGCTCTTCATGGGGTTTGCCGCACAGGCTGTCGGTACCATTGGTTCCGTTCTCGTAATGGCGGTCGGAGCTATCTATCTGACGTGCTACACGCTGAAGATAAAGAAATAACCAAATTGTTAAATGATTAAATAAATGAACAAATGGTAAATGATAAAATGGTAATTGGTATTGGCGAGGCATTGTTTGACTGCCTGCCTGACGGTCGCAAACTCGGTGGTGCACCGGCTAATTTTGCATACCACGTGTCTCAGTTTGGTCTGAACGGTTGGGCGATCTCTGCCATCGGTGACGACGAGTTAGGCGAAGAGATCGTAGAGACGTTCGAGAAAGTAGGTCTGGATCATATCTTGCCTGTTGTAGAGCAACCGACTGGTACGGTCAAAGTGACGCTCGACTCCAAAGGTGTCCCGCAGTACGAAATCTGTCTCGGTGTGGCATGGGACAATATCCCCCTCACGGAAGAAATGCTTTATGTGGCACGTCATGCAGAGGCTATTTGCTTCGGTTCGCTCGCGCAGCGCTCCAAAACCAGCCGTGAAACCATTCATGCTTTCCTCGACGAAGCACCGAAAGATGCACTTCGTGTGTTTGACATCAACCTGCGGCAGAACTGGTTCACGGCAGAAATCATCGCTGAATCGCTTAATCGTGCCAATGTGCTCAAAATCAATGACGAGGAATTGGATGTCGTAGCTACCATGCTGCTCGGTATTCCTTCCGTACCCGGCAAACTCATTGCCGAAGATCCAGGGAAGACGCGTGCTATATGCCGTGACCTCATCGCCAAGTATGACCTAAAGATGCTCATCCTCACCTGCGGTGCCATCGGTTCCTATGTGTTCACCGATAAAGACGAGAGTTATGTAGCTACGCCGAAGGTCAAAGTGGCAGATACCGTAGGTGCAGGAGATTCGTTCACTGCTACTTTCGTGGCGCAGATCCTGCTGGGCAAATCCGTGCGAGAGGCTCATGAGAAAGCCGTAGCCGTTTCCGCATTCGTCTGTACGCAAAACGGCGCAATGCCGGTGCTTCCTGAAGAACTCAAGAAATAACAAACTAATAACAAACAATCATGAGAAAAACAATTTTTACATGGCTTCTGATGACACTCTTTGTGCTGCCTTCGTTTGCATTTACTGCAACCGGAGTGGTTATTGACGGGGCGAGCAACGAGCCTATCATCGGAGCCAGTGTATTGGAAAAAGGCACCACCAACGGTACCATTACCGATTATGACGGTAATTTTACGCTGGAGGTATCCGAAGGTGCCACGCTGGAAATCAGTTATGTCGGCTATGCAACACAGTCGTTACCGGCAAAAGAGAATATGAAGGTATTCCTATCCGAAGATAGTGAACTGCTGGAAGAAGTGGTTGTCACCGGTTATACCGCCCAGCGTAAAGCCGACCTCACCGGAGCAGTCAGTGCAATCAGTGCTGCCGATCTCGAGAAACAGCAAGAGAACAACCCGATGAAAGCACTACAAGGTAAGGTACCGGGAATGAATATCGCTGCTGACGGTAATCCTTCCGGTGCAGCTACAGTCCGTATCCGTGGTGTAGGTACACTCAATGACAATGACCCGCTCTACATCATCGATGGAGTACCGACGAAGTCCGGTATGCACGAACTCAATCCCAACGACATCGAATCCATCCAGATCCTCAAAGATGCGGCTTCCGCTTCTATCTATGGTTCACGCGCTGCCAACGGTGTCATCATTATCACTACCAAAAAGGGAGCGGAAGGCAAACTGAACGTTACCTTGGATGCTTCCGTCGCTTCACAGACCTATGTGAACCGAATGAGCGTACTTGATGCAGAGCAGTTCGGACAAGTCATGTGGCAAGCATACGTCAATGATAACATGAATCCCAATGGCAATGCTTTGGGCTATCATTATGACTGGGGATATAACCAACAAGGGCTTCCTGTTCTTAACAGCATCACGATGAACAAGTACCTCGACGAAGCCGGTACCACACCTGCCGCCAACACCGATTGGTATGCGCAGACTACTCGCCCGGGCTGGATCCAGAACTACAACGTCTCCGTTGCGCATGGCGGGCAGAAGGGAAGCAGTTTCTTCTCGCTCGGATATTACCGCAATGACGGTATCATCAAGTACTCCGACTTCGACCGTTTCTCCGCACGTGCCAATAGCGATTATAAGTTCCTCAATGATAAAGTGACGGTCGGCGAGAACTTCACCCTCAGCCGTACCTCCGAAGTGGCTGCTCCCGGCGGATTCCTGCAGAACGTCCTCCAGTTCAACCCTTCGCTTCCCGTTTATACCAAAGACGGTGAGTTCGCCGGGCCTGTCGGTGGCTATCCCGATCGTGAGAACCCGCTCGCGCGTCTGACGCGAAATAAGGATAACCGCTACGTCTATTGGCGTATCTTCGGTAATGCGTTCATCGACATCAATCCCGTCAAAGGACTGCATATTCGCACTTCTGCCGGTATCGACTATGCCCAGAAACGGCAGCGTATCTTTACCTATCCTGTCACAGAAGGTACGGTTGCGAACGACAAAAACGCTGTCGAAGCCAAACAGGAACACTGGACTAAATGGATGTGGAACGCCATCATTACCTATAACCTCGAGAAAGGCAAACATCGTGCAGACTTCCTCGCCGGTACCGAGCTTAACAAATCCACCGATGAGTGGTTCTCTGGATATAAGGAAGGATTCCTCGTGTTGACTCCTGATTATATGTGGCCTGATGCAGGCGTCGATAAAGCGCAGGCTTATGGTACTGCCGGCAGTTACTCGCTACTCTCCTTCTTCGCCAAAGCGAACTATACCTATGACAACCGCTATCTCCTCTCTGTTACTGCACGATGCGACGGATCAAGCCGGTTCGGACGAAACAACCGATTCGCTTTCTTCCCCTCCGTCTCTGCCGGATGGCGTATCAGTCAGGAACAATTCATGAGCGGCGCTTCCTCATGGCTCGACGACCTCAAAATACGTGCTTCTTGGGGACAAACCGGTAACCAGGACATCTCTTCCATCGCGCGTTATACCATCTATATACCTAACTATGGCGTGAACGAAATGGGTGGTCAGTCCTACGGCACATCATACGACATCACCGGCTCTAACGGAGGACAGACACTCCCTTCCGGTTTCAAACGGGATCAGATAGGAAACGATAACATCAAGTGGGAAACAACCACACAGACCAACGTCGGAATCGACTTCTCCTTCTTCAAACAGACCTTCTACGGATCCTTCGACTGGTTCTACAAACAGACCAAAGACATCCTCGTACTCATGAACGGTATCGCGGCTATGGGAGAAGGTTCAGCACAATGGGTCAATGCCGGGGCAGTGGATAACATGGGCGTCGAACTCAGTCTCGGATACCGCAACCAGACACGTGCAGGCTTCAAGTATGACATATCCGCGAACCTCTCACACTATTCCAATACCGTCACCAAACTGCCGGAAACCATCGCGGCCAAAGGTACATTCGGCGGGAATGGCGTTAAGTCCGTAGTCGGACATGCCATCGGCTCGCAAGTGGGCTATATCGCCGACGGCATTTTCAAAAGCCAGGATGATGTAGATAACCATGCGTATCAAGAGGGTGCAGCTGTCGGGCGTATCCGCTATCGTGACCTCAACGGAGATGGGCTTATTACCGAGGCAGACCAAGACTGGATTTACTCACCTGTACCTGCCGTTTCCTTCGGTGCAAACTTCTACTTCGAGTACAAAGGTTTTGACCTTACTATCTTCTTCCAAGGAGTCGGCAAAGTGGATGTTATCACAGATCTCAAACGCGAAACGGATATATGGGCTGGTCTGAATATCGGCTTCTTGAATAAGGGAACGCGTTTGCTGGATGCGTGGAGTCCTACCAACCCCGATAGCAATATCCCGGCGCTCTCGCTGTCTGATAATAATAATGAGAAACGTGTGTCCACCTATTGGGTAGAAGACGGTTCGTTCCTGAAACTGCGTAATATCCAATTGGGTTACAATTTGCCCAAATCAGCGACCGAGAAGATGAAAATGCAAAACTGGCGCTGGTTTATTTCTGCGCAGAACGTCTTTACGATCCATAGCGCAAGTTTCACCGGTGTAGATCCGGAGAACCCGAACTATGGTTATCCTATTCCGTTGACCGTAACCCTTGGAACAAAAGTAACATTCTAATTGAAAATTGAAAATTGACAATTGAAAATTAAGAATTATGAAAACGAAATTAAAATATTTAGTACTTTGTACATTGTTACTTTGTACATTCCCCGCATGCTCGTTTCTTGACGGTAACGTACCGCAAGCAACGCTGAGTGAAGAACAGGTGCGTGATCCGAATCAGGTAGATAATATGGTTATTTCCGCCTATGCCATCTTCATCTCAGCAGAGGATATCAACTCTTCCTTCTCTATGTGGAACTTTGATGTTCGTTCCGACGATGCCTACAAGGGTGGAAACGGAACGTCAGATGGTGACGTGTTCCACCAGTTGGAGATTTCGCAAGGCATTTTGACAACAAACTGGAATATCAACGATATGTGGGTACGTCTCTATAACGCCCTCAGTCGTGTGAACGCTGCTATTGACGTATTGCTCGCGATGGACGATACCTATGAACTCAAAGAGCAACGTCTCGGAGAGATGTATTTCCTTCGTGCATACGGTCATTTCCTCTTGAAGCGCTTGTACAAGAATATCCCGTTTGTCATCAAACCCTACATGACGCAAGAGGATTACAATAATCTCTCGAACACAGAGTTTACCAACGATGAAGGTTGGGCAGTTATAGCCAAAGACTTAGAGTATGCGTTCAATGCGCTGCCTAAGACCCAAGCCGATAAGGGTCGCCCGACCCAAGCCGCTGCGGCTGCGTTGCTGGCCAAGGTCTATCTCTACAAGGCCTATCGTCAGGATGATCCGAACTCGCATCGCGTAACCGAGATCAACGAAGAGGATCTGAAACAGGTCATCCATTATACGGATCCGTCTATCTATGCGGGTTATGACCTTGAACCGGATTTTCATAACAACTTCCGTCCGGAACCGCAATACGAGAACGGCATTGAGAGTATTTGGGCAATGCAGTACTCGATGAACGACGGTACGAAGAACGGTAACTGCAATTGGTCGTACGGTTTGATTGTGCCTAATATCCCGGGTGTTACCGATGGCGGTTGTGACTTCTATAAACCCAGTCAGAACCTCGTTAATGCTTTCCATACCGATGATGCCGGTCTTCCATTGTTGGATAACTTCAACCAGACCGATTGGAAAGTGTCCGACAATGCCGACGCTCGTCTTTGGCTCACAGTGGGTGTATCCGGCTTCCCGTATATGTTCAACCCAAACTATATGATGGCGAAGACGATGACGTGGAGTCGCTCGAATGGTCTGTATGGCTACAACGTATCGCTCAAGCATAATGTTGATCCGGACACCGAGTATCTGATCAAGGGAGCATGGTGGGGTAGTCCGATGAACCGAATCGTGCTTCGTTATGCGGATGTGCTGTTGATGCGTGCGGAAGCGGAAGCGCAACTCGGAACGGATCTGGCGGATGCTATCAGCCTCGTTAACCGTCTGCGTTCGCGTGCAGCACAAAGCACCGGTATGCTCGCAGGATATGACATCAAGTACGGCGCCAAGCTGCTCGTCAAACCCTATTCGAGTTCCTTCGGAAAGGATGAGACGCTTAAGCGCGTCAAGATGGAGCGTCGTCTGGAATTGGCTATGGAGTCCGAGCGCTTCTTCGACCTCGTGCGTTGGGGAGAAGCAGAACCCGTTATCAATAAGTACTACGCCGAAGAAGCAGACAACTGCGCTATCTATACCGCAGCTCACTTCACGGCAGACAAAAATGAGTATCTGCCCATTCCTTTTGAGCAGATAGCCGCTTCTAACGGACATTATACACAAAACATAGGAGGATGGTAATATGAAACTGAATAAATTAATCGGAATAATCGGATTAATAGGAGTACTTGGTGTATTCGGAGGTTGCAGTAAAGACAAAGGATCTTTCGTCCTCGAAGGCGAATGCGACATCTTGACTCTTACTCTGGATGAACAATATACCGGCGTAATAGATTTGGCAAAGAAGACAGTTGTCGTAGCAGTTCCGGAGAACTACGACGAGCAACTGATGACCGTTACGGATATTCAACTCTCTGTCGGTGCTACGACTGATCTTAAAAAAGGCGACAAGTTGAATCTTCTCTCCCCGCGTCAGATAGTGGTGACCAACGGGAAAGTGTTTCAAAATTTCACCCTCAGCGTCAAGCATGATGCAGCGTATATCTTAGGCTTTGTAGTCAATGGTGAGTTTGTAGGTGTGATCAATGAAAAACTCAAAACAATCACCGTTCAAGTGCCCAAAGGAACCGATCTCGCACATCTCGTACCGACCGTTACGACGACGGAGGGCGCAACCGTTACACCGGCGAGTGGAGTAGCATGTGACTTCACCAACCCTGTTACCTTTACGGTTACGTACGGCACAGCTTCGACCTCATATGTAGCAACTGTCAAAGAGATGGGAGCACCCAAAGCAATCTACATCGGTATCGCACCGACGCAGCAGCAACTCAACCTCGAAGAGCAGACTGCTTGCGCATGGTTACTCAGTACCGTTGAAGATGCGATGTATATCTCCTTCGCGGACTTTGCAGCCGGACAAGTGGATCTGAGTCAATGTAAAGTCATCTGGTGGCATTTCCATAAAGATGGCGGTATTGAAGGTAAGGGTCAGTTCGAAACCAACGGTTCCGATGCCATTCTTGCTATTGACAAACTCAAAGCTTATTATAACAACGGCGGCTCGTTCCTCCTTACACGCTATGCCACCTACCTGCCGGCATACCTCGGCGAAGCGGATTGCGTGCCCAATAACTGCTGGGGACAGAACGAGGACAATGCAGAGACCATCAATGAGCCGTGGAGCTTCGGTATCCAAGGTAAGACGGATCATGCCCTTTGGCAGAACCTCGTCATGAAATCCGACGAACCCGAACGCGTCTTCACCTGCGACAAAGGATACCGCATCACCAACTCCACTGCCCAGTACCATATCGGTACCGACTGGGGTGGGTATGCCGACAATGCCGATTGGCGCAACAAAACCGGTGCTATTGACATCGCCTATGGCGACAAAGCTATTGTCGCTTGGGAATATCCGTCCAACGGTGTACATGGCGGTATCATCTGTATCGGTTCCGGTTGCTATGACTGGTACACTATTGCCGAAGGCGTCACCGAATACTACCACGAAAACGTGGCTAAAATGACTGAAAATGCTATTAACTATTTATCCAAATAACGCTTTATGAAAACCAAATTATTTCTAATAGCGCTTTGCTCTCTGGTTCTCGCTTCGTGCGAGAAACCGGTAGAGCCGGAGACAAAAGACTGGGACGGAACGACTACGTATTTCGCCTCTAATGACGAGAAGCTCTCTACTACTTATTATGCCCCCTATACGGGGTATGTAGGTGACCTGATGCCGTTCTTCGATTCCAACGCCAACTCCTTCAAGGTACTCTATCTTCAGGAGTTCCGGCCTAATCCGGTGGGCACTTACCATCCGTTCTGGGGCTTGGAAACAAAGGATGCGGCGAACTATACTTCGCTGAATGAGGTATTACCGACCGGTGGTATAGCAGAACAAGATGCCGCACTCGGTACGGGATGTGTGGCGTATAGTGAAGCAGACCACCTCTATTATATCTACTATACCGGAAACAAGCACCAACCCAAAGCAGGAGAAGATGCACAGGTTATTATGCGTGCTACTTCGCCGGATTTCAAGACATGGACGAAAGATCCGCTCTTCCGCCTCCGTGGTGTAGCCGATGGGTATAGCTCACAAGACTTCCGCGACCCCTGTATTTTCTTCGCTGACGAACTTTGGCATATGGTCATTTCCACCAAAGTGGGCGGCAAAGGAAACCTCGTGGAATATACTTCGCCCGACCTCAAAGACTGGACGCACGCAGGTGTTTTCATGCCGATGATGTGGGATCGTTTCTATGAGTGCCCCGACATCTTCCAAATGGGAGATTACTGGTATCTTGTCTATAGCGAGATCCATAAAGCCATACGTCGTGTGCAGTATTTCAAAGGGCACACCCTTGCTGAACTCAAAGCATGCACCGCAGGCGATGCCGGTATATGGCCGGATAACCACGATGGATTCCTCGATAGCCGAGGTTTCTATGCCGGTAAGACTGCTACTAACGGTACCGACCGATTCATTTGGGGATGGTGCCCGACACGTGAAGGTAACGACAACACCAAGACCAACGCCGACGGCGAACCCCAATGGGCTGGCTCGCTCGTCGCGCATCGTCTCGTACAACATGAGGATGGTAGTCTCACGCTCGGCGAAGTACCGGCTATCAAAACCAAGTACAATGCCTCCAATACGGTCAAAGCTATGGTGACGGAAGATACCTATACGCTCTATAACCGTCTTGGCTATCATAACCATATATCACTTACCGTCACTACCGAAAAGGCTACGGATAAGTTCGGTATATCATTCGTGCGTGGCTCGGATAGCGGTAAGTACTATACGATGGTGGTCAATCCCGAAGGTGCTGCCAAACGCAAAATCAATTTCGAAGAGGAAGGACCGGAAGGTATCGGCTTTATCCCGGCGATTGACAGCTATGTCTTTGCTACACCCGAGGATAATACTTACCATATAGACATCTATACCGATAACTCGGTAGTGGTGATGTATATCAACGACTGCCTCTGTTGGACCAACCGCATCTACGGCGTGGCGCGCAACTGCTGGTCAGTCAATAACTACGGTAATTCCATTCAGGTATCTGATGTACAAGTGAAGCAGTATTGATTGGCCGATTTGGCTGCTGAAAATGTTGCAAAATATGTCACAAATGTTGCAGTGAAACAAATGTGGCATCTTTTGCAACATTATTTTTTGCACACATGCGAAATAAGCAGTACCTTTGCACCGGATTTGAAAACATCGTGCCTTCGGGCAGAAAAATAACTCACATCATAACCATTTTAAAATTAACACATTATGAAGAAGATTTTTCTTTTTGTTGCAGTAGCTGCCATGAGCATCACTGCATCCGCAACGGATCTCTGGACTGGTTCGAAACATGTATCTTGGGATGATGGTGGTCTTCAATTGGAAGCCGCTAAGTTCGCAGAAGCGCAACCGGGACAAAAAATCGTGTTGCATTTCGAGAACGCTACTGACGGCGTTGAGTTCAAGGTAATTAACGAGCACTTCGACCATCTCGCAGGCTCACGCGAAGCTGCGTGGATTAATGGAAGTGGTATCTATGAGCAGTTCCTTACTCAGGCTGCTGTCGCAGGTCTCCAAGCACACGGACTCGAAATCATCGGTGCTAACTTCACCGCTACACAAGTAGAACTTCTTGAGGGAAAGGCACTCAAACCCGGTATCACCGTTTGGACCGGATTCTTCTGGGCTGACGAGTGGAGCACGCTCGAACTCTATCGTGACGGTTATTGCAACGAGGACTTTGACAAAATTGTTGCCGTACGCTTCTATTCCGAAGCTGCCGGATCGGATTACGTCCTCAATTTCCTCAAAGGTTGGGGCGAAGGCGAGAAATTCGCTGACCAAACCAATATGGTGGACGGCGACGGTTACAAAGAGCTGCCCCTCACGGACGAACTCCGTACCGCCCTCAAAGAGGCTGGCCACTGGATGATTCAGTTCAACAAAGAGGCTCTCGATCCGTTCAACGTAACCGATGTGGTGCTCGTGCTCAAAGGTGACACTACCGCTATCGAAAACACCGCTGTCGAGAACAAGGCAGTCAAAGTGATTGAGAACGGTCAAGTAATCATCATCAAAAACGGCGTACGATACAATACCCTCGGCGTGGAAATCAAGTAATAACCGCTCCCTTACGGCATAGGCGGCTGATTACCGCCTATGCTGACTTTTTATTTTTGTATGAAAAGAATTTTTACTATATTGCTTTGCTTAGGGACTTTCTACAATCTTTCCCTCATGGCAAACGTCTATTATTTCCAGCCCTCTAACGGCTTCTGCGGTGACCCCATGCCCTTCTATGATGCGCAGGCGGGTGCGTTCCGTATTTATTATCTACAGGAGTTCCGGCCTAATCCCGAAGCCACTTACCATCCTGTCTATGCTGCCGAGACGGCCGACCTCGTGCACTATACCGCGCTCGGAGAAGTACTGCCCACCGGAGCGGCCTATGACCAAGATGCTGCCATCGGTACCGGATCCGTCTTCTATCGCCCGGAGAACAGTACCTATTATTTCTTCTATACCGGCAATAGGAATCAACCGAACTGGGATCAGTGTCGGCAGGTCATCATGTGTGCCACCTCAGCCGATGGCATCCATTGGAGCAAAACGGATTTCCGACTCGAACCTACAATCGGATATTATTACCACGATGACTTCCGAGATCCCGAAGTGTTTCAAGACGATAACGGAATATACCATATGTTCGTCGCTACAGGCAAAGACGGACGCAATGTGCTCGCGGACTTCACATCCTATGACCTCATCCATTGGAACGATAACGGTGTCTTTATGACCACTATGTGGGATCGCTTCTACGAATGCCCCAATGTCTTCAAAATGGGAGACTGGTGGTATCTCGTCTATAGCGAACTGCACAGCGAGATTAGACGCGTGCAGTATTTCAAAGCACGCTCACTCGACGAACTCCGATCCTGCACAGCCGACGATATAGCTATATGGCCGGATAACCACGAAGGGTACCTTGACAGCCGGGGTTTCTATGCCGGCAAAACCGCTTCCGACGGTTCCAACCGCTATATCTGGGGATGGTGCCCTACCAGACGCAACTACGACAACACCGCCGTCAATAACGAAGGAGGTGAACCCGACTGGGCAGGAACACTCGTCGCACACCGGCTCATCCAACATCCCGACGGCTCCCTTACGCTCGGAGAAATAGAAAACATCAACCGCTATTTCAATGCCGATACGGATCTGCCCGCTACATCCGTCAACCTTGATGCCGGGCAACATCAACTCTTACCGATCGTCAAGCAGCAAACGCACCTCTCTTTCACCATCACTACGACCGGCGATAACGATATCTTCGGCATCTCCGTTTGCCGCGATGCGAATAGAACCCTCTTCTATTCCACCATCGTCAATGCCGAGCACGATGGATTGCGCAAAATCAATTTCGAACAGGAAGGAGGCATGGGCTTTATCCCATATATAGACGGCTATTTCTTCTCCAAACCTGCCGATAATACCTATCACGTCAATGTTTATATTGACAACTCTGTGTTTGTGCTCTATATCAACGATATCGCCTCTTATACCAACCGCATCTACGGCATGCTGGGACACGGCTGGAGCATCAACTGCTATTCCGGATCCGTGCAGGTCAGCCATGTCCGCCAGCAGATCTATGACCCCAACGCACAGGCTACCGAGAACACCAGCCTCTCATCCGACAACAGCACGCACAAGCGTATCGAAAATAATCAACTCGTTATCTGCCGAAGCGGACAACGATATACCATAACCGGACAAAAACTATAATCGTATGAAAAAACTGTTTACATACTTCTTTTTGTGCTACACCTTGACAGCCTACGCGGAGGGTGTTACAAAACTATATCCGTTTGATGCTGCTGACTTCACTGATTTTGAACTGACAGGTTGGGATGACCCGTCAAAAGCACTGTTCTTCGGAAAAAGTAACTTTTCTTCTGCGAAAATTGGTGATACCATCAAAGTATATGGTTGGGATGTCTCTTCGGATGCAAAACTGTACTTTGGAGATTATGGGACTAATCCTCTCCCCGGTAGTGATATGAGGTATATTCCTGACGCAGCACATCTGCCTGCGAAATTCTGTCTTACTGAGTCCATGCTATACGAAATCCTGCATGGCGACAATGATAATGGTCGTGATTTGCGCATCTATGGCAATCATATGAAAATCAATCGGGTGGAATTGATTTCTTGTAATAGTGCTACCGTGCACGAATCATATCGGACTATTTGGAAAGGACTTTTTGAGTATGCCAGTTGGACAACGTTGGAATTATACAAACATGCTTTTGATTATATTGATTTAGACGACTTTAGAACACTACGTCTGTACCATGATGCAAATAGGTCGGATAATATCACCATAAAACTGTTTAAAGAGGGTGAGGGTAAATGGGATCAAATAGCAGGTGAGGATACAGAGGTTAGCATAACCGTCACATCAACATACGCAGAACTTACACTCACAGATGAACTTAGGACAACATTGAGCGGTTTAACCAATATGCTGTATGTGCAAGGCGATAAGGCTTCCGGTTCTGCGTTCAACCTCACGGATATAGTTCTCGTACCGTTCGATTATGAAATAGCAAGTGGGGCATCAAAAGAACTCCCGACCACCGTTCGTAACCTCACTATCCATCAAGGCGGTTCGGTCTCTAACGCCGAAGATATCACCGTTACCGGTTCCGTCACCTATATCTATGATGCTGCCGGAGATGCAGGTGCCAAACTCGGACACTGGTACACTTTTTGCCTGCCATTCGAAGCTTCCCATTGTTACGTAGAAGAGGGTGGAGTGGACTATGCTATCCAAGCTGTTAATCTGAAAGATGGAGATGATGCCAATAATCCAACAGGTGAGGGCTATTTCTACCTCCAATCCTTCAACGTTTCCGGTTGGGACTATATTGGCAATAATGGCATCCCCGTCAAGGATACACCTTATATCATCAAGTTCCTCAATGACACCGAAGACAGCGGCAAAGGAGCTTCCCTGGCTTCCTATTTCACGGCTAACCCTTCCATTAAGTTTGTTGGCGGCGCACAAACCATCAACGGTACCAACGATGCCACCGGAGGAAGCGCAAGCGGAGACTATTCCTATCATGCGAACAAAACCTTGCGCAATATCGAACTGACCCATGTCTTTCCGCTCAACACCGAAACGAACCAATTCGAATATGACTATGGTTCCACTTCCGTCATCGCACCCTTCGAGTGCTATATCAAAGCCTCTACACCGGCACGAGCTATGGCAAACCCGAGGCTGGCGCTTCGTCCGCGAGGAAGCAAGGAACAAACAGAAATAGCAACCGATATAGATAATCTCGTGGACACTACCGTGCAGACGCAGAAAATACTTTACAACGGGCAAGTCGTCATCGTGCGCGATAACAAAATGTATAACGTATTAGGACAGGAGTTATGAAAAAGAGTTTGATATATATAGCATTGCTGCTATCTTGCGTCGCCATGGCGCAGCATACCACACAACCGCCTTTCATGCAAATGCAGTCCACTTCGGCGTACGCCATAGGATCCTCTTCCTTGTCTCACGAAATGTTGGTAGCACCTTTCTCCAACGAGATCCCTTCTGACGGCGCCTATGTCTCCGGAGCACGTAAAGCTCCCGGAAGCGGAATCTCCGGCGGAACAGGCGATCAACCTACCGTACAGCAACCCATCGGCGATGCCCTCATCCCCTTGTTCTTCATGGCTTCGGTGTTTGCTGCGCTCACCTATCTCCGACGCAGACGTCTGCCACGCACTCTTTAGTACATAAATTTTTTCATGATACTTAATATTTTCTCTCCCCGCCGCACGTGAGTGCCGCGGGGATTTTTTCGTAAGTATGCCGGCGACACACTCATTGGCGTGTTGCCATTGAGCATTCCCGTCTCCGTGCATACGAAATGACAAAATATGATTTTCTTCATGCCCTTCAACAACAGGGTTTGTTGCAGACACTCTGTCAAGAGTATGGTCTGCCTTCTTATGCCAAATGGATGGAGTACTACGAATTTTCTCTGTCTCATCCGGATTACAGTTTTTCTGAGATTTCTTATTGTTTTCAGGCATCTCGTGCGACTATTTACCGAGCTGTCACGTTCATGGGTTCTCCTCATAGCGAAGCCGTTTCAAAAATCTGAAACGCGTAAATGAGAAATTTGCAGTAATTTTGCAGCGTCTTTCGAAAGAGAGGCGCTGTTTTGGTAAAAGAAAAGTTTGACAAAAGAAAATAAAAAATGATAGGTGTTACATAAATAAGGTGTTACATCTATGTACGTAGCACCTTTCGTAACACCTTTTTGAAGTTTTAAAAATTTATATGTATGTATCAATTCAATGAACTATGGACACTATTTCGCCAACACGGTTCCAGTAACAAGCGGGAGCGTGAATGTGCGCAGTTATGGGAGAGTTATTCTCCGGAGATGCGCGATTTGCTGTACGAAACAATCAGTAAGAAATTGGAGCAGCGCAAGTTTGTGCATTATGATCCTTTGCGGGCTATGCAAGAGAATGTACAAGCGTTGCGTTCGCAGACGCTCTCGTTCAATGCGTATTACAAGCGCTACCACACGACGGAAGAGCGTGAGGGATGGAAAATGGTGAACCCTACGGGGAACAAGGTGGTTTATGTAAAAGGGTAAAGGGGTTACGGGTTACAGGTTACGGGTTACAGGTTACGGGTTCTAAGGACTTGGTTAGGACTTTCTCGGGTCGTTCTCGGGACGTGATCCCGTGATGGTCCCGTTCAGACCAGGTAAAGATAAGGTAAGAGGGAAGAGGGAAAAGGTAAGAGGTAAAAGGTAAAAGGGAAGAGGGAAAAGGTAAAAGGTAAAAGGGAAGAGGGAAGAGGTAAAAGGTAAGAGGGAAGAGGGAAGAGGTTAGGGGTTACGGGATAATTGAAGATTGAAGAATGAAGATTGAAGATTGAAGATTGAAGAAGTAAGAATTATGGGAAAAGTAGATTTTGACATAGGGATCGATTCGGTGCGGGGAGTGCTGATAGGCAGTGATCCGTTTTATATACGTCAATACAAGCGTAAAGACGGAACGATAATGCATATCGTGCAAGCACGTCCTGACCGATCGGGCCACAAGGCAACGGCGGCAGAAGCGGCGAACCGAGAGGCCTTCGGCAAGCGCTACGGCACTGCGCGCCGCAAAACCGGTAAATCGTAAACAAGTATGAAAGTATTTCAAGAAGAACTAAAACTAATTGAAACAATTGGAAAAATGGTACGTGACATTTTATTTACAAAGAAAGAGTTGGCGCAGTCCATCTCACGTCAGTTGGGTGTGACGATCAGTACGAATGAGTTCGGACGATGGTTGCAGATCATGGATGAGACGAAGGGTATTCCGCATTACAGCCGGAACAGCAAGAGTCTGGACACAGAGCAGGTACGCGCCGTGAGCGAATGGCTCGGTTATCAGTTGGAAGAAGGGTTGTGAAGGCTATCGTGCAGTAGTTTGGGTGCTACCGTGCAAGAGGAGGCCGAAATAGTTGCACGGGTTAAAAAAATGTAGTACCTTTGCACCGGATTTCTAAACCAGCGGTTATAATTGGCAGACGGGGCGTCCCGCAACCTGTTCTCAGTCTCGTATGTCAAAAAAGGAACATGTTTGGAAATCCGGTGCACCTAAAACAACATCCTAAACCATTAAACAGAAACCTTAACAAGTATGGCAAAGATTACATTACATGGCATGTTCGCCCGTGTGAAGGGCAAGTTCAACAAATCGGAGATCCTGTATTTCAAGGGATGTCCTTGTAAGCAAGAGCAGTTGGGCGTGGACTTGATCAACCCGAGCAAGGCAAACCACACAAAGAACGTGCAGTGCCAGAATGCACTGAAGACGGCGGCTCAGGCAGCAAGAACGGCGTTAGCGGATCCGACCGAACGCGCAACATTGGAAGCTGCGTACAACAGACAGAACAAGTACACGAGTCTGTTCGCCTACACGGTGGCACAGAAGTATGTCAAACCGAGTTTCGAATAATTGACAGTTGATAGTTGACAATTGATAGTTGATAGTTGATAGTTGACAGTTGATAGTTGAAGATTATGAGAAAGCGTATGATTATCGGAGTAATCGGAGTGTTTGGAGTGATCGGATTGCAGAGTTGCAATGTGACGAGGACGGTGACGACTCGGAGCGAGTACAGGCAGCACGGAGACACCAGCGTGGTGATCCAGACACGAACCGTAGAGACGTATGACGCCTCAAAGAATTGAAAATTGAAAATTGAAAATTGAAAAATTGTTTAACCCTTAAAACCTTAACAAATTTATGGCAATTGTACAGTATGCAAATGGTATCGAGTACGTAAAAGGCTCGCTTGCCAAAGCAACCAAGAACAAAGAAGGTCACCGCCACGGTACTTACCTCATCGGTACCCACCGTGAAGCGCCCACGCTGAACCCGAACTGCACGCGCTTGTATTCGCGTAAGGCTGTGGTCTATGACCAGAGCGGTCGCACGATCAGCGCAGATGAACGCGCAGCACGTCTGCGTTTCACCGCAGTCGCTCAGGCAGTTGCCGCTCGTAAGAAAGACCTCTCCAAGATCCAAGCCGACACCGCTGCGTTCAACGCGCAGAAGGACGAGCCAAATGGCATCAAGACCATGCGCGCTTGGTATTGGAAAGTCGAAGGCGACGCTTACGACGATCAACACTAAACAGTTGACAGTTGACAGTTGACAGTTGATAGTTGATAGTTCTTAGCCCCTATTGGGCACGATTATTTGACAAAGTCAAATTTTGACAGTTGACATTTTAATTTTCAATTATCAATTATCAATTTTCAATTAAAAAAATGGCGTGAAATTTGCTCACGTCATTTTTTTTTTGTAATTTTGCAGCGCAATTTGTGTGCATATAAATAATTACAGGAAATATGAATGTCAATTACCTGGAGTCACGACACATCGGACTCACACCGGAAAACGAAAAACACATGTTGGACGCCATCGGCGCAGAGTCGATGGAAGCCCTGATTAAAGAAACGATGCCGGCAGATATTCTGCTGCCTCAACCCATCGAACTGGATGAAGCGCGAAGCGAGCAGCAACAGCTGAACGTGGCGCAGATCCTCCTCTCCGAGAATGATCAGGCACGCTCGTACATCGGACGCGGTTGGTACGGAACCATCACCCCTGCGGTCATTCGCCGCAATATCCTCGAGAACCCCGTTTGGTACACTTCCTATACGCCTTATCAGGCGGAGGTCAGTCAGGGACGACTCGAAGCGCTCTTTGTGTTCCAGACGATGATCAGCGACTTGACGGGACTGCCTCTCGCCAACTGCTCGCTGCTCGACGAAGCGACCTCTGCCGCCGAAGCCGTAACGATGATGCGTAATCTCCGCTCCCGCGAGCAGGTCAAAGCGAACGTCTGCAAGGTCTTTGTTGATGAGAAAATATGGCCGAACACGCTGTCTGTACTCCGTACACGTGCTGCCGGACAAGGCATAGAGATCGTCACCGGCAACTACGCGGACTTTGTGCCGACGGCGGAATTCTTCGGCGCGTTGGTTCAGTGGCCGAACAGCGACGGCGCTATCGAAGACTACGAAACGTTCATCGACGACTGCCACGAAGCAGGACTGAAAGTGACCGTTGTAGCCGATCTCATGGCGTTAGCGCTGCTCAAACCCCTCAATGCAGATATCATGTGCGGTACTGCCCAGCGTTTCGGACTGCCGATGGGCTTCGGCGGACCTACTGCCGGTTATATGGCTACGCGCGATGAGTACAAACGCGACATGCCAGGGCGAATCATCGGTCTGAGTAAGGACAAGTACGAGCATCCCGCTTACCGTTTGGCGCTCCAGACGCGCGAGCAGCATATCAAGCGCGAACGGGCTACGTCGAACATCTGTACTGCCGAAGCGCTCTCCGCGATGATGGCTGGCATGTACGGCGTCTATCATGGCGCGGAAGGCATCCGTGAGATCGCCGAAGGTATCCACGGAAAGGCTGTTTATCTGAGCGAAATGCTCCAAGCGTACGGTTATAATCAGGAGAACGCCGAGTTCTTCGACACGCTCAAGATCACCCGCGATGACGACGAAGGGTGGGTTACTCGCCTCGAAGAGGCAGCCGAACTGGACGGCTTCAATTTCTACTATGACCCGCAAGGATGGGTCGGTCTGTCCATCGACGAGACGGTCGAGATAGACGATATGAACGACTTGATTGACTTGTTCGCAGAAGTGTCCGGCAACATGGCGCAATACGAAGAGTCGGATGAGGCGTTCGAAGGACTGTGGGCAATTGACGAGAGTCGTGTCCGTGAACTGGATTACATGCAGGCGGAGGTCTTCAAGATCTATCATACGGAAACCGAACTGATGCGGTATATCAAGCGTCTCGACCGCAAGGATATATCGCTGGCTACGTCGATGATCCCGCTGGGTTCGTGTACGATGAAACTCAACCCTGCGGCAGCTATGATTCCCGTCACCTTCAACGAAGCGATGAACATCCATCCGCTGGCACCCGCCGATCAAGTAGAGGGCTACCGCGAGATCATGGAAGACCTCAAGCACCAGTTGTGCGTCATCACCGGCTTCGATGCCTGTACGCTGCAACCGACTTCCGGTGCAGCCGGCGAATACACGGGCTTGGTGGTCATCCGCGAATACCTCCAACGCCAACGCCAAAGCCAACGCAATGTGCTCCTCATCCCCGCTTCTGCGCACGGTACGAACCCCGCCTCTTGCGTCCAAGCCGGTTTCACGCCATGCGTGGTCAAGTGCGATGAATTAGGCAACACCGACCTCGCCGATTGGAAAGCCAAAGCGGAGGAGAACAAAGAGATCCTTGCAGGTTGTATGATCACTTATCCGTCCACCCACGGTATCTTCGAGCAAGCTATCCGCGAGATGATAGCAGCCGTACACGACAACGGCGGATACGTCTATATGGACGGCGCGAACATGAACGCACAGATAGCATGGACGAACCCGGCTTTCATCGGTGCAGATGTGTGTCACCTCAATCTCCATAAGTCTTTCGCTTCGCCTCATGGCGGCGGCGGACCCGGAGCCGGTGCGGTTTGCTGCACGAAGACGATGGCGGACTGCCTGCCTGCCGAAGACAAGAACCGTGTTTCTTCGGCGATCTACGGTAACGCCAACATGGCGCTTATCTCGTGGGGCTATATCGCGATGATGGGAGCGGAAGGACTGCGCCACGCCACGGCTGCGGCGATCCTCTCTGCCAACTACATGGCGCATCGCCTCAAAGACGCGTACGGCATCGTCTATACCGGGGCAACGGGTAGAGTAGGACATGAACTCATCCTCGACTGCCGTCAGTTCCACGCCATCGGCATCACCGAAGCGGACATCGCCAAGCGTCTGATGGATTACGGCTACCATGCGCCTACGCTCTCTTTCCCGGTGCATGGCACGCTGATGGTGGAACCCACCGAGTCCGAGTCGCTCCAAGAGATTGACCGCTTCTGCGACGTACTCCTGCAGATTCGTCAGGAGATAGCGGACATAGAGTCCGGTAAGGCGGACAAGACGGATAACGTGCTGCTCAATGCCCCGCACCCCGAGTATGAGGTGGTGGCAGACGAGTGGACGCACCCCTATACCCGCCGTCAAGCCGCTTATCCTACCGAATGGGTGGCGCAGACCAAGTTCTGGTGCCCGGTCGGTAGAGTCGATAACGGATTCGGCGATCGCAATCTGGTGGCTAAGTTCTAATCAACGAAAATGGAAATATTACAACGCAATAAACTCCGCGAGCAGTTACGCGCGTATTATAAGGTGTTACCCTGGATAACGCTCAAAGAACTGCTGCTGATCATCATCAGTACAATTCCCTATGCCCTGACGGTCAACCAGCTCTTGGTGCCGCACGCTATTGTCGGAGGCGGCGTAACGGGTCTGTGCGAGATCATCTATTTCGCAACGAACACCTACGTGCCTATCTGGCTCTCCAGCGCCGTCATTAACGTCGTGCTGCTCATCCTCGCTACCATCACGGTCGGCTGGCGCTATGCCTTGCGTACCGTCTGGGGCGTCATGTGGCTCACGATTTGGCTCAAAGTGATTCCTATCGCTTCGGTGCCACTGCTCACGGATGCGTTTATGGCGGTGGTCATCGGTGGCTTGTTCACCGGCTGTTTCCTCGGCATCTGTTTCCTCAATAACGGCTCAACAGGCGGTACGGATATCGTGGCGATGATCGTGAACAAGTACCATCATCTGCCGATGGGGCGCGTGCTCCTGTTCGCCGATATGACCGTCATCGCTTCGGCGTTCTTCCTGCCTACGATACGTGCAGCGGGATTGCAAAGCGCCATCGAGAAGATCCTCTTCGGTCTTACATACACCTTCATGTGCTCTACGGCGGTCGATTGGGTAATGAACCGGATGCGGCAGTCGGTGCAGTTCATGATTTTTACCCAGAAACCCGAAGAGATAGCCCAGGCGATCATCACTCAGGCGCACAGAGGATGTACTTTCCTCGAAGCCGAAGGAGGCTATAACAAGAAACCGATGAAAGTAGTGACGACGATTGCGCGTTCGTATGAATCGGCTACGATTTTCCGTCTCGTGCGCGCTATCGATCCGGGTGCTTTTGTCAGCCAGAGTCAGGTGCGTGGCGTCTTCGGGCAAGGCTTTGACCCGATGGCAAACGGCAAATAACAGTATAACAATTTAACCATTTAACAGTTTAACGCATTAACCTTCTATGCTTCGCTATAGCCAATTGGTGAACCCGCATAAAGCACCGCAGTTCCGTGCGCGTACGTTCTTTGAGTACTTGGTCATCATCATCGGCATCGCACCGATGGCGCTGATGGTGAACTGGGTTTTCCTTCCGCACGCGTTCGTCGGAGGCGGTCTGACGGGTATCTGTTCGGTCATCTATTATGTCACGGGAGGCTTCTTCCCGGAGCTCTTCCCCGAGTACGGAGGAGCTATTCCGGTATGGCTGACCACCTTCGTCTTCAATGCGATTCTGCTCCTTATTGCCGGACTGACGGTAGGATGGCGCTTTACGATCCGCACGATGGTTGGTGTGGCAGCAATCACTTTCTGGTACCGACTTATTCCTATTCTGCCGGAACCGATTATCGCTGACCCGTGGCTCGGGGCTATCATCGGCGGCTTCGTCTTCGGACTCAGTCTCGGATGTGTGCTGGCGGTCAACGGATCGTCCGGAGGAACGGACATAGTGGCGATGATCGTGAATCATTATCGCGATATATCTTTAGGCAATATCATGTTGGCGTGCGACATCGTGATCATCGCTTCCGCTTTCTTTCTGCCGCTGCCGAGTAATATGCTGGCGGAAGGGGAGAATACGACCTATCTGCAGACCAAACGCGTGCTCTACGGTCTGTGTATGACCGTCTCTTATACCGTGGCGGTGGATTGGCTCATGGCGCGGCTGCACCGCTCTGTCCATTTCCTCATTTATTCCTCCAAGTACGACGAGATTGCTACTGCCATCAATACCACGGTCAACCGTGGCGTGACGGTGCTGGACGGAACAGGTTGGTACTCGAAGCAGCCGGTGAAGGTCATTTCCGTTTTGGTGCGCAAACCCGAGAGCTCGCAAGTGCTTAGTATAGTGAACGAACTCGATCCCGATGCACTCGTCTCAATCGCCGATGTAGGAGGCGTTTTTGGTTCCGGATTTGACAAAATAAAGGCAAAATAACATTTTTAATGGAGAAAATTTCTTATTTTTTGCAAAAAACGATATTTTTCTCCATAAAAATTTGCATATATCGTATTTTTGTAGTACCTTTGCACCCGCTTTTCCGCTGAACCCCTTATTTGGGGTCCCCGACACAAACCAGCGTAGCGTTTGTGATGGGGAGAGCGGGAACACGGCGAAAATTCATAAGAGCGACGGTGTCGCGAATCGTATTGAGCCGTAGTTCACGCGAAGGAGAGTTGTCTGAGTGGTCGAAAGAGCCGCACTCGAAATGCGGTATACGCATTACGTCGTATCGGGGGTTCGAATCCCTCACTCTCCGCAAGAAACAGAAACCTGTCTGTCCAAGTTTACTTGAGCAAGCAGGTTTTTGTTTTTATGTACAACTTATCGTAAAAAAACACCATTTTTATGTCACAATACGTAAATTTTTGCGTGTATGTATTGCGTATATGAATTTTTTTTCGTACCTTTGTGCCCGATTTTGTAAATTTTGTACTATTAATCAATCATAAAACAACATGAGAAAGATTCAATTATTCTTAGTGGCTATCGTAGCCGTAATGATGACCTCGTGTGTCAAATTTAGGACCGAGGCAACAGTTGATGTAACAGTAATCAAGGACGGCAAACCGGTTGCTGACATCGTAGTGTACAAATTCAAAGACAACGGTCTGGGCGAAGGAACTACGCTCTACAAGAGCAACGCCAGTGGTAATGAGACGACCGATGCTGCCGGTGTCGCTCATTTTGACCTCAAATCACCAGATGATCTGGATCCGAGTGATGCAGTAGGTGTTGAGCTCTCCGATCAGGCTACGTTCTACTTCTGCACCTATGATGCAGAGGGTACGCGTAACTCGCTCGCAACAGTAAGTGTCAAAACAGGCGACAAGAAAAATGCCCGTCTTGTCATTGAAAAACCATCTCTTGATGACGATGACTTTTAAGTTTAACAAGTATATTGAATTATTATGAAAAAAGTATTTATGTTGGCAGTTGTGTGCTGCCTCGCAGCAACCGCTGCATTGTTCACATCTTGTGAAAATGATCAAAAGAGCAGTTATCAGTACGTCGTTGCTTTGGACGACAGCATTGATCAAGACGAGCGAATGGCTGCGCAATTCGAATTGAACGCGCAGCCGGTTATCTTGAACGAAATGAAAAAGACAGCAGACCAACCGAGCGAGGCCTCTGTTATATACAAGGACACCAAGTCCAACGCAGACAAACGTGCGAAAGCAGCCTTTGCTGCCGGCATCGCCAAACTGCGCGAAGGAGGTATCGGTTCGTACAAAGACCTTGTTGTGGTGCTCAAAGGATTGGATAACGACACCAACAAATGGAAAGTGATTGATAAAGTAACACTTTGATCTCACTTAGGCATGCGAGGCTGATATCCTCGCATGCTTGCATATGAAACAAACACATACAATACATAATACTATGACATCATTCGTAAGAACCTGCAGAGTTATGCTTTGCACATGTTTGCTGCTCGTAGCAGCTGTTTTGTCCTCGCATGCCGCGGAGACTTTTCTTCGCTTGGATTCATGCCGTCAGTTAACCCGAACACAAGCCGTGCACGACGGCAAAGCGCCGCTGCCGCAAGCGTATGACGGAAAGGGGGTTGTCGTCGGTGTGATAGACGGTGGTATGCAGTATAACCACCCTACGTTCCGCGACGAGCAGGGATCCCTGCGCATCCGTAAGATTTGGGATATGGATGAGGATGGCACAGAGGTGGTACTGACCGACCCGCAGGCTATCTTGGCGCGCAAATACAGTTATTGTTCCCTGTATGGCCCTATGCCCATTAACCATGCTGCCCATGTAGCCGGTATAGCAGCCGGTAGTGGACGGTATAAAGGTATGGCTCCTGCCAGCGAGATTCTGTTTGCCGATGTGGCGCTCAACATGCATCGCGATTCGACCGTTCAACTCTATCATCAACGGGTAGTGCAAATGATACGCGCTATGCAAGCGTACGCCGACTCGGTCGGCAAGCCGATTGTGATCAATATCAGCATGTGCATGAACTTGGGATTCTCCACCGAGCAACAAGCCTATCAGGAAGAGTACAAGAGCCTGACAGGACCGGGACATATCATCGTCTCGGCAGCAGGCAATGAGGGTAATCCCGAGGAGAGCAAACCATACATGCATAGCGGCACGAATACCGAGGCGCAATTGGAGTTGATGTTACCCGGTATCCCGATGGCCAAAGATTTCTATCTGCGCTCAACGGACACCGTCACCGTATCGTTCAGCAACGCGAATGAAGTGCAGGCAGGTTATGAACTCGCCTACAAACGTCTGCCCGACGCACCGAACGGTAAGAAAGTATATGTGGTGCGTCTGATTCCAAAGGTGAACGTGCCGGAGATGCTGCTGACAACGATGACCGTCAAAAGCTCGGCGCCGTTTGATGTATATGTTACGAAAGCCAGCATCCAATCGGCATTACCCGCCGGTTGCACGCTGTCCACGGCTTATACCGTAGGTATGCCGGCTCCGTTCCCGAACGTCATAGCTGCGGCTAACTACGCGATAGGCGATAACGACCAACTGGAGATGGCACCTTCCTCGTCATGGGGACCTACTTGGGAAGAACGGAATAAACCCGACGTAACCGCTATCGGTTCTGTGCTCAGCGCCGGTAATTACTATTGGCCGGACAACCAAAGCGAAGCGATTGAGTCGTATGATGCGGACGGTGTAGCCGGTTTGGAGACATGGGTAAGTCAGTACGGAACTTCGCAGGCTTCGCCGATGACGGCGGGTATCATCGCTTTGTGGCTCCAAGCAAAGCCGACATTGACGCCGGAAGAGATACTGAACGTTATCCGGGAGACAGCCAAACCATTGGAGACCGTACCGAACAATAAATCCGGTGCCGGACTCATTGACGCCTATGCCGGACTTTTGAAGATCCTGGGCTTGAAGGAAGCGCTGACATCTGTTTCCGATGAAACAACGGAGTTGTACTACGACCTCTTGGGAAGACCCGTCGGTAACCAACCCGCTGCCCCGGGTATGTACGTAAGCAAAAACAAGAAAATATTCATCCGTCAATAAACTCAAACAAGGAAAATGAAACGAATCGTTCTATTCATCGTGCCGATGCTGGCACTGCTGTTCGGTATGAATGCCTGCAAAGGTAATGATCCTGCCACTCCCGCAGAAAAGAAAGCCCGCTACACCATCATGGTGTATGGTAACGCGGGAGGCAGTATGGATAATATCATTGAAAACTTCTGGGAGCGCGCCAAACCGCTGATGAAAAACAAGGATGTACGCTTAGGCTGTTTCTATAAATACGGTAAACAGTCAGAAGGAGCCGAGCAGAAATATGCTGATCCGGGTGACCTGCTCGAGTTTGAGTTGACCTCCGAGACCAACCTCGACTCGCTGCGTTACACCTCGGTTACCAGCGGTTGGGAGGACTATGAACTATATGATCCCGAACTGTTGAAGATCACCATTGATTTGATGGCGCAAGAAATGCCCGCCGAGAACTATATCCTGCTCATCTGGGGACACGGAGGCGGTTTTGATCCCGCAACGGATTACCCCAAAGACCTGCGTGACGGTCGAAAGAAAGCACGTAAGGGAGTAGTCTATGACGAATGGTTCCCTACCGGTCCGGACGGAGAAAGCGGTGAAGGAATGAGTATGTACGAACTGGGTGAAGCTATCCGCACATCAACAGTGCCGCATTTCAAAGCGATCTTTTTCCATAACTGCCTGATCGGCAATATGGAGACGCTGGACGAGATATACGATAAGTCGGACTATCTGTTCAGCTCTATGCATGCACTTTTCAGCAACGGAGAGATGATCGAAAATCTGATCAACGCCCTCTATGCCAATACGGACTTCGAGCAGGCCGGAAAAGCCGCTATAACAAACATACCGAACTGGGAACAAGAGTATCAGGAGGCAGGGATGAACGGGGATTTCAATTTCATCAAATCGTCTGAGTTCGCAGGGTTAGAACCTGTCTTTGCCCGCCTGAGTAATCGGCTGGTAGCGTTGTATCCGACCCAAAGTGCAGCTATTGACGAAGCGTTTAACAAGACCTACAGAGTGACCGACAAGCACCCGTTCTTCGATGCCTTGGACTATGCGAACCAACTGGCGAAAGCGACTAATGATGCCGAACTCCAAACTATCGCTGCCGATCTGAAAACGGCCTTCGACAAGATATGGATAAGCCGTCGTCATCTGGTATATAACCCGCAAGCACCGCTATCCGAGTTCACGCTCTCCGCCTTTATGATGGATAAGGAGTCGTACGCACAGCAGGTGAGCACCTATCAGTACACCTACAAAGATGCGTATGAGTATTCGCACTTCCACAAGCAAACAGGCTGGGGTAACTGGATCAATACCAACACCCATCGGCCGCAAGGCAATCCGGCAGGACAAAATCTGTAATTGGCGTGAGCGGCTCAAACTCAACCCCGTAATGCCTTTCGGTAACCCGCCGATTGGTAACGAAGGAGACACCAACGAATAAATTTTTTAATTGCTTCAAAACGAGCCTAAAATGATTCAAAAAGGAAGATAAATTTGCATATGTCAATTTTTTTTCGTATCTTTGCGCCCGAAATGACAGAAAGGAAAATTATGCGTAGATATCTGTTTCTTGTAATCGTTTGGATGATGAGCTTGTCAGGCGTGGGAATGGCATGTATGAAGAAATCCATACCCCTCGTTGATTCGCTCAACGTTGTCTCTTCGCCGCTCACCATCATCGTCTCCGATACGGCACAATCATTGCTGCCGGATGTAGAGATGCGCATCGGCAAGACGGCCGTGCTTCGTACCTCTTGGGACGGAAGACTCGTCGTGTCGCCGGAGTTATTGTCTCACGCGCGTAAAATAACGTTCTCATGCGAAGGATACGAACCCCTGACCATGGACAGTCTGCCGACGCATGAGGTGAAGTCACCGGTGGTGCTCATCGCCCTCACGCCCAAGCCTGATGCCAGACGGAAGGGTGGGGACGGAAGAATGCGTGTGCGCAGCGGCAGCAAGGCTTTGAGCAGCCCTGCGGATGATGTGTATTATTCACTCGGTACTTCATCCAAAGCCATGCCCCGCGATATGTTGGTGGCGGAAGAAGAAGTGATGCCGCTGATCGGTACCGGCAGAGCGGTACATAACGATGCGTCTGCAGGTATGCTGACGGCCGGTGAGGTGAACGACTTCACGAAATGGTACTTCTGGTCGCATGTGCTGGACAGCACGCACCGGCAGTTCATCGACGAGTGGCAGTTAGAGCCGCGGCATCGCTATACGGTGCAGCTGACGAACAAGAACGGGTATCCTATCGCTTCGCGTGCCGTAAGCCTGCTGGACGCCAAGGGCAACACGCTCTATCAAGCCGTTACCGACAACACCGGAAAGGCGGAGCTGTGGGCGGATGGAATGGGTTACGGGTTACAGGTTACGGGTTACGTGTTACCGGTTACGGGTTACGGGATTCGGGTGGATGATCAGACGATTGCGGCGAAGGAATGGGAGTTCGGACTGAATACCATCGTGTCGGATGAGCCGTACGAGGTATCGAATGATGTGGATGTGATGTTCGTCTTCGATGCCACGGGTTCGATGGGCGATGAGTTGCGGTATCTGTGCGCGGAGATGAAAGATGTGATTGCGCGTGCGACGGAGGCGACAGGCGGTTTGGCTATCCGCACCGGAGCACTCGTTTACCGCGATCATGGCGACGAGTACCTCAACCGTCTCTCGCGTCTGACCTCGGATATAGCCGCTACGCAAGCATTCATCGACCAGCAGCATGCCTCCGGCGGCGGTGACTACGAAGAAGCTGTGCCCGAAGCGCTCATGGCGGCACTCAACAGCGGCGGCTGGAATGCCGAAGCCCGGGCGCGTATTGCATTCCTGATCTTGGATGCACCATGCCATCAGGACAGCGCCACGCTCGCTTTGCTGCATGAGCAGATACTGAATGCCGCGGCGTTGGGCGTACGTATTGTGCCGGTCGTTTGCAGCGGTATCAATGAGAGTGCGGAGTTCATGCTGCGCTCCGTTGCCTTGCTGACGAACGGTACGTCGTTCTTCCTTACCGACGACTCGGGCATCGGCCATACGCACCTCAAACCGACAACGGATAGTCTCAAAGTGGAGCACCTGAACGACATGATGGTGCGCACGATTGTCGAGTTCAGTTATATGCCCGACGGCAGCGGACATTGGAATGATCCCGAGGAAGACTACTCCGATTTTATCCCGAATCCTTTCGATACAGACGACTTGTCGGAAGAGCAGCGGATCGCAAAAGACTCGCCTACGACCCTTTATCTGCTGGATATGAACGGCAAGCTGATTGCTGTCTATGAGGGTCGTCTGGAGGAAGCCAGTGACGGTCAGCTGTCGCGTCTGCACTTGCCTATGCTGAGCACGGGAGTTTATTTCGTCAAAGCCTTCTATGACGGCGAATGGCACACCAAAAAGATACTTGTACACTAAAACATATGACAAAGAAGTGTGAATTTATGAAAAAAATCCTATTGTTCCTTGCGGCAGCCGCGCTGTTGGTAGGGTGCACGAAGAAATCCAAGTACAGTTACCTGACGGACAAACCGCTGCCGGTAGAGATCGAGGTAGTAGGGGAGAGCAACCGGATCGTAGAAGACAACTATGTGGGTGAAGTTCGTCCGGATGTAAATATATCGCTGGTGTTCCCGTTGGGCGGCGAGTTAACGGGTATCTACGTCAAGAGCGGCGATCATGTGACGGCCGGTCAGTTGATTGCGACGGTAGATAGCACGCAGTCCAAAGCGCTGCTGGAGAGCGCAGAGGCGATGTACGCGCAAGCGCAAGACGGCTACAAACGTCTCAAACCGCTGCATGAACAAGGCGGTATCAGCGATGTCAAATGGGTGGAGATGGAGACGAATCTGGAGAAAGCCCGCTCGATGCTGATCTCGTCGCGTAAACGCTTCGAGGACTGCTCGCTGCGTGCTCCGCAAGACGGTGTGGTCAGCATGGCAGGTATGGATGTGGGGCAGCATGTAGCGATCAGCCAGCCTATCGGATACCTGATGGATATGACGAAGTACTGCGTGCATTTTACTGTGCCGGAGAGCGAGATAGGACATCTGCGGATCGGTCAGCAGATCACGGTCGTCATTCCTGCGCTGAAGAAAGAGTACGATGCCAAGGTCAAGGAGAAAGCCATCACTTCCACGCATGTAGCGCATACCTATCGCGTCAAAGCCGATATCACTACTCCGGGCGCCGCAGACGATTTGCTGCCGGGAATGGTATGCCGTGCGATTGTTGCCCAGCGCGAGCATAACGGATTTATCATCTCCGCCGGCTGCATCCAGACGCAGCAACGCGGTCATAGTGTATGGAGACTGCGTAATGGCAGAGCAGAAAGGAAGATGGTGCAGCTCGGCGATTATGTGGAGAATGGCGTGCTGGTCATTGACGGCTTGCAATTGGGCGATACCATCATCTCCAAAGGCTATCAGAAAATGTATCACGGAGCAGCGGTGGAATTTTGAGCCATGAGAGAGCGAAATCATATAGAATCAGCCATGCGCAGCAACCGCATCATCTATGCGATTGTAGCTGTGCTGGTGGTATTCGGTATCTTTGCGTTAGGCCGGATGAACAAAGACGAGTTCCCGCAGGTGACGATCCGTATGGGACTCATCGTGGGCGTTTATCCGGGCGCTACTGCGCAGGAAGTGGAGGAGCAAGTCGCCAAGCCGATAGAACAGTATCTATTCACCTTCCCCGAGATCGACAAACGTAAGACCTACAGCCTGAGCAAGGACGGTATGTGCTACGTCTTCGCCAGCCTGACGCCAAAAGTGATGAACTCGAACGAGGCATGGTCGAAAGTTCGCGGCGGCATGAACATGATGAAGCAGATGAAGCTGCCCACGGGACTGCTGGCGGTAGTGGTGATTGACGATTTCGGCAACACGAGCAGTATCTTGCTGGCACTCGAGAGCAACGAGCGTTCGCCACGCGAGTTGGAGGACTACGCCAATATGGTAGCTTCCCGGCTGCGTGAGATCAACGAAATGGGTAGTATCAAACTGCTGGGTCTGCAACAGGAAGAGATAGCTGTGACCATAGATGTGGAGCGTCTGTCCAAGTATTCCCTGAACCATAATGTGGTGTTCGCGCGTCTGGCTGCGCAGGGCTTCCGTACGATGACCGGAGAAGTGGCCAACGATATGGGAGCGGCGCTGATTCATGTGGATGTGCCTTATCAGACGGAATACGAGATAGGAGAGCAGATCATTTTCTCCGACCCCGTGACCTCGCAGACGATTCGTCTCAAAGATATCGCCACGATCGAGCGGCGTTATAAGAAAGCGAAGGAGTATATCCAGCGCTTTGAGGAAAACAGCGTAGGCAATTGTCTGCTACTCAATATAGAGATGCAGCCGGGTAACAATATCGTTGCCTTCGGCGATAAAGTGGATGAGGCGCTGGCGCAGATGCGTGCGACGCTTCCGCCGGATGTACGGATGCACAAGGTAACGGATCAGCCCCGCGTGGTAGATGAGAGCGTGCGCTCGTTCATCAAAGACCTTATCATCTCCGTGCTCATTGTGATTGCAGTCATGCTGGTGCTCTTCCCGTTGCGTACAGCACTCGTCAGCTCAACCGGTCTGCCGGTTTGTATCGCCATCACGTTAGGTATCATGTACCTCGCAGGCATCGAGCTGAATACGGTGACGCTGGCTGCGCTCATTGTGGTATTAGGTATGGTGGTCGATGATAGCGTGATCGTGATTGACGGCTACAGCGAGTTGCTCTCGAAGGGGCACTCGCGCTGGTACTCGGCGGCTGTCTCTACGCATGACTTGTTCGTGCCGATGCTGATCGCTACGACCTCTATATCTGGTATGTTCTTCCCGATGTTAGGCTTGATGACCGGCCCGTTGGCGGACTTTATCAAACTATTCCCGTGGGCGATCTTCATTGCGCTCAGCTGCAGTATTCTCTATGCCGTATGGATCATCCCGTATATGGCGAGCGTGTTCATCCGCCGTAAGCCGGCAGATGCCGAACCGACCTTCATCGAGCGCACGCAGGAGAAGTTCTTTACTGCCCTGCAAAACGGCTATCAGAAACTGCTGGATCTCTGTTTCCGGCATCCGTGGTGGACGATCAATATCGGCTTTGCATCGGTGGTGGTAGGCGCGGTCATATTGGTGAACCTCAATATCCAGTTGATGCCGAAAGCGAATCGCGATTGCTTTGCGGTGGAGATTCACCTGACGGAAGGCTCTTCATTGGAGCAAACACAAGCCGTCGTGGACAGCCTCGGTAGTGTCCTGAATGCTGACCCGCGCGTGACGAGTGTAACGGCGTTTGTGGGTACTGCCAGCCCTCGTTTCCATGCCACATATGCGCCGCAGATAGGCGGAGAGAACTACGCACAGTTCATCGTCAATACCGTCTCTTCGGATGCTACAGCAAAAGTGGTGGAGGAGTATCAACCGCGCTATGAGAACGCATTCCCGAATGCTTTCTGCCGCTTCAAGCAGTTGGATTATCAATCTGTAGAGAACCCGATTGAGATCAACGTGCAGGGTCCGGAATTCGGCAAGCTTGAAGTGGTGGCGGATTCGCTCAAAGCGTTCATGGCGCAATATCCGTACTTGTCATGGATTCATTCGGACTACGATGAGACGATGCAGACGATTCGTCTGAGTCTCAAGGAAGATGAGGCCAGCCGCTTGGGCGTGACGCAGGCGACGCTGTCGCTCTACCTCAACGGTGCGTTGCGCGGACGGAACATGACTGCTATATGGGAGGACGGTTACAAGACTCCCGTCGTGCTCTATTCGGATGCCGGCGGCTTCCCGAATTACTCCGATATCAACAACCTGATGGTGCCGACAGCGATGCCGGGAGTATGGGTGCCGCTGCGTCAAGTGGCGGATGTGAAACCAGATTTCCACCATGCGCAGATACGACGCCGTAACAGTATCCGCACCATCACCGTGGCAGCGGACACACGAGGTAACGTAGCAGCTATCGGAGCAATGTCGCCTATGGTGCGGTACGTGCATGACTTGGAGAAACGCCTGCCGGAAGGGGTACGTATTACTTACGGCGGAGCGCTGGAGCAGACCTTAGAGACCACGCCTGGATTGATCCTTTCTGTCCTTGCCGCTATGCTCGTGCTGCTGGTACTGCTCGTTTATCACTTCAAGAAACTGAACATCGCTTTCCTCTCGCTCAGCTCGAGTCTGCTGTGTCTGTTCGGCGCGGCATTCGGTTTGTGGATGTTCAATCAGGACTTCTCAATCACTGCTATCTTGGGTATCATCTCACTCATCGGTATCATCGTGCGCAACGCGATCATCATGTACGAGTATTCGGAGTACTTGGTGCACACCGAGCATATCACGGCGAAGGAAGCGGCATACCTTGCCGGACAACGCCGTATGAGGCCTATCTTCCTTACCACCGCCACTACTGCTTTGGGTGTCGTGCCGATGATCATCGCCGCTACGGATCTGTGGATGCCGATGGGCGTTGTAATCTGCTTCGGTGCTATCATCACTATGCCGATGGTGGTGACGTTGTTGCCTGTTGCTTATTGGAAACTATTTGAAAAATCGACCCGCCGTTATGAGAAATAAACGATATATTTTCTGTACGCTGTATGCTGTATTCTGTATTCTCTGTGCTCAAGCGCAGACGCAAGTTTTGACGCTGGATTCGTGTCTGAGTAGCGCACGCCAGCGTAACTGTACGATACAAGTCTCGCAACTCGAGGTACGTGTGTCGCAAGAGGTGAAGAAGCAGATGTTGTGGAAATACTTCCCGCAAGTCAGCTTATCCGGCTTCGCGTACGGTTCTATCAGACCGATCATCGATATTGATTTGTCGAGCGGAAACATACACGGCGGCTTTGGCGATTTCGTCACTCAAGTGATGGATTTGTTGAAAGAAAGTGCGGAGCATCAGGATGAAGAACTGCAAACAGACGTCAAGATGATGCGTTGGGGTGTTAGCGCCCAGGCAAGTGCCGTTCAGCCTCTTTACTGGGGCGGACAGATCGTTACCGCCAACAAGCTCGCCAAACTGGGCATCGAAGCCTCGGAGTTGAAAGGCGAAGTATCCGAGCGTGATGTGCTGCAAGAAGTGACAGAGACCTATTGGCTGGTGGCCGGTCTGCTGGAGAAGCGTGCTACGGTGAAGAAAGCGACGGAGTTGTTGGACTCCATTACCGACGTGGCGCAGACCGCATACAACTGCGGCTTGGCGACCCGTAATGACCTGCTGCGCGTGCAACTCAAACAGAATGAGGTGCAGACGAAAACGATGCAGCTGGAGGACGGTATCCAACTGGCAAGCCGCCTCTTGTGCCATATGGCGGGACTGCCCTACACGGGAGAACTGCTGTTAGAGAGTTTCCCCGAGTACGAAGAGATAACCGAACTGGCACCCAAGCCTTCGGAGATCGTTATTGACGGTCGACCGGAAGCCAAATTGCTGGAGCTGAACGTACGGTATAACCAGCTCATGCGCCGGCTTACGTTGGGTGAGTCCTTGCCGCATCTGGCGTTGGGACTAAGCGGCGGGTATATGAATTTCTTTGAGGAGCACAAGTTCAACGGCTTGGCATTCCTCAGCCTCACGATCCCTATTACGGGCTGGGGCGAGACAAGCCATAAGCTCAAAGAGCACGATCTCCGCATTCGTCAGGCGGAGCTGATGCAGCAGAACTACCGTGAGAAGCTGGATTTGCAGAACAGGCAGACGTACGACCAGCTCATCGAAGCTATCAAACTGATGGAGCAGCATCGCGCGAGCCATGAGTTGGCGAAGGAGAACTACCGCATAGCGATGATGAACTACAAAGCCGGAGTGGGGACGATGACTGAACTATTGGAGTCCGAAGCGTTGCTGCTGCAGGCGGAGAACGCATACACGGATGCACGGATTTCCTACCGTGCCGCGTTACGTAAGTTCCATGAATACAATAAATAAAATCTATATGAAAGCGTTAGGGAGAATCAGAATGGTAGTAATGGCGTGCTGCATGCCGCTTATGCTGTGCGCGGAAGTATGGGAGCACGCGATGCTCTATCCGTCGGTTGATCAATACGGCGACAACATCACGCTGTCCGGTAAAGTGTGTGTACCGCTCGATAAGCAGCCGAAAGGGATCATTCTCATCCCGCATTACACGATCACAGCCAATGAGCAGGCTCCCTCTATTCATGTGACTGCAGATGCACCCTATTTCTGGGAGGACTTTGTGCTGCTGATGCCCGATTATATCGGCTACGGCGTAACGAGTGACCGTGTTCATCCGTATCTGGCAGGCGAATTGACCGCGCGTAACGGCATCGACATGGTGTTCGCAGCCCAGCATCTATTGGATAGTATGGATTTGAAGATACCGCTTGACAGCCTGTATATTTTCGGATATTCTCAGGGCGGCGCTTCGGCTGTGTGGACGATGCGGGTCATCGAGGAACAGTATGCCGACAGGCTGCATCTGAAAGGTTGTTATGCCGGCGGCGGACCCTATGATGTCGCGTGGACATACGATGATGCGGTGGCTACGGGAAGAGTGACACTGCCTGCCGCGATCGCTATGTTGGTAATGGGAACAGATGCCGCATACGACTTGCATCTGAACCGTGCCGATTTCTTTACGCGGTCGATGGAAAAGAAATATATGAAATATATTGCCAGCAAGAAATACGATGGTCTGACTATCTATTTCAAGATGCCGAACCATCGTCTCAAACATTGGCTCACAGCAGTAGGCAGAGACAAGACACAGCCTCAAACGAAGCGTCTGTATGAAGGCCTGCAGCGCTCCAGCATCGTCACGGCCGATAGCTGCCCTTCGTGGACTCCGCAGGCGCCGTTGTATGTCTTCCATTCGAACAAAGACAATATAGTGCCCGTTCAATGTGCCGAGCAGTTACAGCGGTGCTATCCCGATCTGCCGAACGTCACTTACGACATCGGCAATTATGGAAACCATATTCAGGCTTCCGCAGAGTTTAGGAAACGGGTACGCGAGATGCTCAACGCTCTCTGAAAATACCGTTACGGTAGGCTTGCAAGAGTTGTTCGAGGCTGTGAATCTGCTCGAGCAACTCTTTTCCTTTGTCCGTATCTTTGATGCGGATGCGTTGGCCGGAGAAATCCTGCAACAGCGTACGGCTGTGGATATCGCTGCCGGACAAGACGGCTTGCTCGCGGCTCTCGAAACTCTCATGCTCCACTAACTGAATGCCGTGGCTGTTATAAATGAGCGTATATCCCGCTATGCCTGTCTTCTCTTGATACGGCTTTGAGAAACCGCCGTCTATCACAAAACGCTTGCCGTTGGCTCGGGTAGGAGTCTCGCCTTTTATAGTGCGAACAGGCACGTGACCATTCACAATACGCCCCGTCGCAGGGTCAAGACCGAACTCTTGAAGAATACGTTCGCATACACGCTCGTCGTCTGCCAAGGTGAAATAGGCGCCTTTCTTCTCTTCGCCAACAGCCTTGTCGGCTATGAAATAGCGCTCGAAAGTGGTCATCTTGTCCTTGTTGTATAGCGGAGAGAACTCGCCTTCCCAGAGGTAAAGCATATAATCGAGGGCGTTTTGTTTCGCTTCGCCTTCGCCGTAGTACGCTTGACGGATGATAGCATCTGTGCGGTCCATGAGAGCCTTGCCGCTGACCCGTTCGCCGCACACTTCTGACTCCGTGAAACTGCCGTCGGCGTTCAGAGGAATAGCTGCGTGGTAGAGCAGGAAACCGTTGCGCACCAGGTAGAGCGAACCGTGTTCGTACAGCAGACGCAGGTGACGCTGCATCTTCTCCGATTTGCGGAACGAACGCCATAACTGGTTCATCAGATCAAGCTCATAAGGACTCAACTCGTACGGATTCGCCGGATCAATAGTTGGCAGGTTGGTGTCCAGAAGAGGGTAGGTAACGCCTTCTATGGTGATCGTACCTTTCTCATAATCAATCTTGTCGAGCAGTGCCCGATGATCCATATGCCATTCGGGATGACGGCGTACGGTCTGACCTTCCAGCTTGAACTGGATGATCGAGATCGCTTTGTGCATCTTTGCCATCAGCTGTGCCGAGCGTGTCAGACGCGGGTTATTGTCGAAGTCTTTCGTCTGCCAGATAGTACACGGGTCGTCTCCGTAGATCGTCATCGCGAAGTTCGCCAGTGGCAGCAGGTTGATGCCGTAGCCTTCCTCCAGCGTCTCGATGTTCGCGTAGCGGATGCTCACACGCAGCACGGTTGCTAACAGCGCCATGTTGCCGGACATAGCGCCCATCCACTCGATGTCATGATTGCCCCATTGGATATCGTAGTCGCGTACCGTGGACAGTACATCCAGTATCTTTGCTGCGCCGGAGCCGCGGTCGAAGATATCGCCTACGATATGCAACTTGTCGATGGTAAGGCTGTGGATGAGGTAGCTGACTGCGATGATGAGTTGCTCCGCGCAGCCGGTCTCAATGATGGCGTCGATGATGGCGTTGTAATACGTCTGCCGGTCGTGCTGCTCCAGATTTGTCTCATGGAGTAACTCTTTGATGATATAGGCATAGTGATCCGGCAGCAGACGATAGACCTTGCTACGGCTGTATTTGATGGTCACCGCACGGGCAATGTTCACCAGCTGATGCAAACGTGTCCGATACCACTCTTCCAGCGTCGGCAGGTTGGAAAGCTGCGAGTTGATCTTGAACAGGCCGTCGTCGATGTCCTCGCCCGCATAGAACCGCTTAATCAGCTCGAGACGCTCGTCCGGGTAGTAGATCAGCGCACAAATAGCACGTTTCTCTTCTTCCGAAATCGTGTCGCCATATACTTCATCCACTTTCTTGCGCACTACACCCGACGCGTTCTTGATCATATGAATGAAGGCCATCGACGCACCGTGAAGGTCGCTCACAAAATGCTCCGTCCCTTTGGGTAAGGAAAGGATGGCGCGCAGGTTAACCAACTCGGTGATTACGCTCTGGGAGTTTGGGAATTTCTCGCTTAATAAGCGCAGATATCGTTCGTCTTGCATGGCTATTTGTCTATGTCTATGTTTTTCCGCTGCAAAGGTACACATTTTTTTTGATATATGCAAGGATTTTAGAAAAAAAATAGAGACGCTCAAACGAACGTCTCTATCTTTTGGCCAAAAGCGCTAATTACTCAGCGTCCTTCTTGGTTGCTTTCTTAGCAGCGGCTTTCTTGGCCGGCTTCTCTTCTGCGGGCTCCTCGGCTTTGGGTTCTGCCTTGGCAGCCTTAGCAGCCTTGGCAGGTTTCGCCTCTGCTTCGAGGGAAGCCTTCAGTTCTGC